>Ga0209084_1000441_pt1 | contig 39283 bp, 58 predicted proteins | sample C_130820_MF_Meta_FD_187309 | JGI IMG/M metagenome (GOLD analysis project Ga0209084, IMG submission 187309) | Freshwater microbial communities from Lake Croche, Canada to study carbon cycling - C_130820_MF_MetaG (SPAdes) (version 2) | ecosystem: Environmental > Aquatic > Freshwater > Lake... | reverse complement strand
AATTCATTACGTTCTGCTTCAGTCATATTTTCCCTATCGGTCATTTATTACGTTTAGTCGGTCGTTTATGCGGTGATTATTACCGCTCGGTGTATATACTTTTTATCTATACTTCCTCATTTTTGCCATATCTTCATACAGTCGCTTGCTTCTATCTGACCGCCTAAATGTTTTCATGCGACCTTCAAATAATACTTTGCCGTTAAGCATCCGCATTTGGTGGAGTATCATGTGTTCCCTTCCCAATCTTTAGTCATCTTGCACCTCAATCTTTCCCATATACCTACCACCACTAGCCGCCCCTGAATGCGTTTCGGTTAGCATTGCAGTTCCATTAAATATATACACATACAAATACTTCTTCTCTTTAGGTTGTGGCATTTCTTCATCCAGATTAACTTTTGAATGGCAGATTAAACACCTTCCAGTTTTTGGTTCTTTAACTATTGGCTTGATGCGGAACTCTGCACCGCTTGTATAAAATGTAGGGGTAACTACATTATGCCAATCAGTCCAGCCTGATGCATTTTCAAGTGATTGCTCAATCTCTGACCCCATTGCCCATGCTACTATCTCGTTGTACCATTTGTGTTTGTTCATTTTGTTTTCCCTGTGAAGTTAGTTAAGTCACACATTACTGGCAAAAATTGAACCAAATGTGTGTACTAGCTAACATTTTTAACGCCTTCGTTATAAAACTTGCGACTTTCTGTCAGTATTAACGCTTTCGTTATCTATTCAAGTATCTATTCATGTATCTATTCATTATCTAGAAACACTATATACTTTATCTAGAAAACAATGCTCACCCTATATGCCTCAAACCTAGTAGCAGTAATGGTTTCAAGGATAGTCTCGTCAGATAAAGTGTGGACTATTATCTCTAACCCATCTATTCATTATCTCTAATTGCTAAAGTATATAAATGTATCCATTAACAAGCATTTAAACCGTTTAAGTACTTATTTATAGCTATTAGCCACCGTAGTAATCAATCAACACAAGTAATGCTTTCTTTACTTTCTTATCTTGCTTAACGTCATCTGGGTGAGTAGATACAAACTTATCTGTTACTAAATCTAGGCTATGTTTAAGATACCCCAGTACCACAGAGTCAAGCACATCATATAATGGGCTGTTATCATCTAAATCAATTGATATTTTCATTGGGCATCCTTTCTAGGTAACTTTAACAGCTTACGGAGTTCTTCCATCTCTTCTTCAGTCAGCATCATCATCCCACTCCAAATCTTTAACTTCTTCTTCAGGGATTATAGTTAATTTCTTTAGTATATCTAAAGAGGGTCTAAATATTGCATCAAAGTGTTCTGAATACATATCACTTGGCTTTGATTTGATTAAATCACCAGTAATCTCATTTTTGCTACTCATTTGCCCATCCCCTTTCAATATTCATCATAGACTCACTAGCAAACCCTGTATCTATCTGCTCTTGAGTAAACATACTGGTTACATTGTTTATTCTACGCATAGCAAGCATTTCGTTAAGCGAATAGCGAATATCTGCAACCACTTGAGGCATTAGTATGTCTTTCAAATCTAAAACGCCTGTAGGCTCTTCTATGGAGTCAATTTCAATGTCCTCTAACTCATAATGCCAATAAACATCAAACTGTTGGCCACGAACCGCATCTATGCGACTAATTACTGTAATAGTATCAAGTTCCACAATTATCTCCTTTATCTAAAAGATGAAGAGATTCTTTGTGGCTTTGAATTTCATTAAAATCTTTAAGCGCACACTCAAATACCCATAAAGAGTATTCTTCGTCATCAATCATTTGTCTATCGTCATCTTCTACTATGTAAAAATCATTTGCCATTTCATACCCCTTTCTGTTTAATTAAGTACATGGTACATGAGCGTGTATTGTTGTCAAGCAATTAATGTATTATTTCATCACCATTTTACAAACTTTACATTTATGGATAGTTTCAATATCCGTATGCTCACATTCATCTGTTGCTACTAACCCTTTATAGTTGCGGATTTCATCATTGAAAGCCCCTGCTGATAGCACTCTAGCTGCTTCCACCCATCCTGTTTTGTATTCTTCAGGGATTTGAAGCGGTAAGATACGCACTAATCTATCATGTGGCACATTCTCTAAGTCATAGCTACCAAACTCACGATTAACACGCATAGCGTTCCAAGCCCATGACCGTGAGAACTTAAACTCACGTAAGAACTTTTCCATGCTAGTAGTGTGGGTGGCATAGTCTTTAAACAGCTTTTCATCAGCGACTAAACATAATGCAGCCCCAATGGTATTAAAGTTTCTATCCGCATCACCTACTGCCGATTCAATCAAATTTACTACACTTCTAACATCACTCATGGTCTAACTCCAATTCTAAAAAATACTTCATATAAAATTTATTATCTGGCTTCATGTTTTTAAGAATAAGTAGCCATTTATTTTGGCATCTTTCCCTAACTGATTTATGGTTTATGTCCAACATCTCACAGCACCAAATAAATGAGAATGGCTCTAAGCTACTATCATTAAGTAACCAATATTTAGCAGAGATACCATCCTTATCCTTTACCCTATTCTTCCTACTAAATGGGTCACTTTTACGCTTTACTACTTTAGCTCTATATTCAACATAATCCTGAATATGGATGAATATCTTAGCTGCACATAATTTTAAATATGGCACTGATTCATCATCAAAAGTACGCATGGCCGTACTATCACGTTCAACTGGGCTGTTATTATTCGGGTTCATTTTCCATAACCTCACGTACAATTTTGAAAGGGCATATAGCACGAACCGAACAGTATTCTTCACAGCGTTTATGCTCTCCAGTGCGTTCTACGATAGAATGTTTAGCATCTAATGGCGCACTATAAGATAACGCTTCTACATGGCTAGGAAGTACCCTCACAGCACTTTTACGCCCCTCTTTCATCACTGCCCATGTAGTAGGACTAGCCCATCTTTCATCATCTGAACATTGATAAGATTTATCTAGGAATAAAGCAATACGGTCTGATATAAATTGCTCAATCTTTTCTGCTGACCAGGGCGTAAATTTATACATCTGCCAGTTCTTACGTGGGTAGTTGTCAGAGCGCATCATCTCACTGCGTTTCCAATCAGGATGAACTACCAATGCTTGGAGTGATTTAATTTCTTCACCTTGCTGTCTAGCCATCCAACAATAGACGTTAAGTTGTTCTTCAACTTTCTTAATCCATTTGTCTGACATAGTGACTGACCAAACACGAGTAGTTTTCCAATCGGTAATCACCCCATCCTCAATGTAATCGGCTGTACCTGTAATCCTAAAATCACCAAACAATCCATCTAATGCAACTTCAGAATGTTTAGGGTCTGCAAAGGTTTCAATGTAGTGATGAAAAGCCGTTCCCAATCCTGCTGCAATCAAATCGCTAGCATCTACTTCTAAGTCATCCCAATGCTCTAACTTCATGTGGTGGATAGCAGGACTATCAATTAACTCCGTACAGCTAATAGAATCAACTTTAGGCTTACGTTGGCTTGATACCATCTTGACTAAAATCTCTGGCAATCCTTCAGTATTTGTAACTCGCATGATGTTTCTCCTTGTTAAGTTCATTCATTATTATTCATGTTCGTGAACTTGTCAACATATTTCTTCTTAATCACTTTTAAGTCTTCAATCGTATATTTAGCCACCTCGTTATACGACTCCAACCACTCCACTTCTTCTATCCCAATTTTCTTAATTAGGTTTATTCGATAGTTGACGATATTTCCGCTAAGATGGTTATTGCATGGCGCGCATTGTTTGTGGACATTAAACTCGTTAAAACGGAGTCCACTAATAGCCCCAACACTCCTGTAATGTCCTGCGTGGTACTGCCCTGTATGTTCACGCTGACAGGAGATACATGGGAGTTCCCTATCACGCTCACGGATATATTTGTTGAAAGCAGTCTGGGCTTCTCTTGCCCATTCTGCTCTTGTTTTAAGTCTAAGTTTTGCATCACGCGTTTCCTTTCTTTCAGTTTTAATTCGTTTTTGTACAGTCAGTTCAAAAGCACATTCCCATCCACAGACTACTTGAGTGCTTGAACGTGCATCAAAATAAATCAGGCACACTCGGCACTTTTTTCGCTTCAATTTCAGTTGCATAATAATTTTTCGCCTCTTTAGAAGTTCTAAAAGAACCTAAACAAATACTGCCAGTTAAGTCAGAGCCAACTTTCTCCCATAGCTGTATTTTATAATCCCCATTAGAATTGTAGGTATATTTGCTAATGATATGAGTAGCATTTTGCATAAACCAGTTATCCCCTATTTTCCATTCAGAATTAGCCATTGATAAATTCCCTTAATATTTGACTCATTTTAAAAGTTCCTTCCGATTGCCAAGCATCATTAAAATCCTCACCCACCATTGGAGGCATCCAAAACCTTCTACCAGAATCAATAGCAGACTTCTCACCTGTACCCGATTTATCATTATCAGCAATCACGATACATTCCGTTTTCTTTGCTATCTTAGTTAAGTTACTCGCTGAAAAGCATACCGCCACTTGAGAGGGTATTTTTAATGCGTTTAGAACTGTCTTTATAGATAGCCCAGTAGCATATCCCTCACAAACTACGGTTAATCCTTTATCCCCAATGTTGAATGAGGTGTAATTAGTACGCTGTCCAAATAAAAACTTCTTCTCACCCATCTCGTTAATTATCTGCAATCCCACCACTTGATTGTTAAATATCATTGGGATACAAAGTTTATGTTCACCATCTACCACTATCGTCTTGCCAATAGCGTCAGGGAAGCCTTTTTTAGCGAGGTAGGCGTGTTTATCTGCCTTACATGAGGCAAGTATACCAACCGCTTTTTTGGCGGCCTCTAGGTTCAATCTTGCACGTTCGGCTTTATGGTCGGCTTTCTGCCTTTCCATTCTGACTTGCATATCTAACTTTTCACGATTAGACATCACTCTATCAGTTTGCCAATGCTGTATTTCAGGCATAGAAGCCCAATCTTGAACAAATCCCCAATCTCCGTCATAAAAATATGCCCCGTTCTTTTTATGTGGGTGGTCTTTAGTAGCACATCTAGCTATTCTCCCACTCACTAATCGGTCAATCACTAAGCCATTGGCTGAAGCAAATTGTAAGAAGTCCATTTTATATATCCTTGCATAAAACCATGCTGTAATTATTTATTTTATCCATATTACTGGTATCAATAATTTTTATAAGCCTGTTAATTTTGAATGGTTGATAATCCACATAATGATGCCAGCGATTAAATTTCCAAACTACTTTAGCAACATCAGGGTGCAATTTTTCTAGCATTTGACTTTTTGGTAATGTCCCCTCTTCATCATAAAACTCTTCACTATTCCCCCCCCTCATTCTTTGAGTTGTTATTTTCCCACATAAAAAGGCATTAAATTGTATAGTACATAATCCATCTTTTAAAACTCTTAAAGATAAATCAGTATCTTCGTTATACCTACCTCTCCAACGATACCCAGCATCATTTTGAATTAGCAAGCATGAATATATGCGAGTATTTAAAATATAAGGTGGCACTTTATCTGTTTTTTTGCAGAACGAATAGTAATTAAATCCTGCTACTGGAACATTTGAATATCTACAAACAAAATCTTCAGCAGCCCTTAATGTTGAACCTGTTTTTACTTCAAATTTCTCATTTTTGTTTAAATAATGAAAAGCATCTATATTATCATCCATTACCCAATGTCTTGAAAATCCAAGCAATGCAGAATGGTCAATACAAAAGTTACGAGCAGGGCCAGGGCCAGTTGATTTACTTAATCCAAATTCATCACATAATTCATAATCATTTTTATAGCTATCAGGCAATATAATTAAAGTACCAAAACATCTGCCAGCCTTATAAGATTCATATTCTTTAGCCTCTACAACAATATAATGTGAAACGCCCATTTCATGCAATGCCCTAGTTGTTAAACCATTATTTGGTCTGCCTTTTGAAACAATATAAACTGGATAATTAGGATTCATTTTTATAAACCATTTTCTCTAAACCCCAATGAGATTTATATGGATGCCAAATACTTTTAGTTTTAATGGTCATTTTTTGATTAAGTAATAATTGAAAATCAATATAATCATTTTCACATTCAAATCTAACTATTAATTCTTTATAAGGTTTAATTTTGTCTTGTTCAAATTGTGGCATACCAAACCATTCATTATTTTCATCAAATAAGATATTCATTTCTTCCCCTTAATTGCTCTATAAGCTATTTGTCTACTAAGTATCCACTTCTCCATCTCACGACTAGGAGTAATTGGTGCAATCTGTCCTAATTTTGGGATTTCGTGGAACTTCTCTTGATATTTAAAGAAAGCATAACCAGACTTCATTCCGTACTTCATTACGTAGCCTAATAGCTCCCCATAAAACTGTTTCTTAAACTCTAATGTATATACTTTATTATCTTTAGGTTCAGGTGGTGGGGCTGATAACTGGGCATCTAACTCGGCCATTGAACCAGGTAACACCTCTACACCACTTTGCTTAGTCTTTTCATATCCACAATTAGCGCATACTAAAGTTTTCCACTCCCAAATAGTCTTACATTTAGGACAAGTAGAGGCCTCTTTTACCTTATCAGTAGGCTCTGGCTTGCTTTTCTCCCCATGATTATCTAACTTATCCACACCCTCATGGTAAAGTTTATCCCAATCATCACGGAATCTAATATAGTTTCCACTAAAATCTAACCACACCGCATGAGATTTATCAGCATGTGGGCGCATAATTCTACCTAGCTGCTGAACATGACTGCTAAAAGACTTAGAAAATGGTCTAGCACTCACTCCAATCATTACATCAGCTTGGTCAAATCCCTTAGTTAAAATATCAGTAGCGATAATGCCATTGATTTTACTATCGGGTCTTGAGAAGTCTTTTAAAACCTCTTTCTTATAATCGTCATCATCTTTATAGCTAATATTGATAAAGTTATAGCCGTATACGCTAAACTGGTGTTGCAAGTCTTCCCCGTGCGCCACACCTGCACAAAATACAATAGTTTTCTTAGGTTCACCAAATAATTCATGTGTTTTTTTCTCCCATTCAACCACTACATCACCTGTAATAGTTTTCGCTCGGTTGGTTACTTCAGACGGACTCCATTCACCTGCTACTTTGGTTGCGCCTTTCATGTCTATCTGTTTAGCGATAAACACTTTTAAAGGGGCTAACATACCTGTATTTACTAATTCTTTCGTGGTGGTAGTATTCACCACATTGGAATAAATATCACCCAATCCTCTAGTAAACGGACTCGCTGATAATCCAATAGCTCTAATCCCTCTAGCTTTGATAAAGTTATTGATTGATTTACGGCCTGTATGCGCCTCATCAATAATTAACATCTTGACATAGGGGAATGATTCCATAGCTTCTAATGTTTGCGCTGAACATATCTGTATCAATTCATCAGGGCGGTACATCTCGGTTTTAGCCATCATCACACCATGCTTAATACCATATTTAGTCAATCGCTCGCTAGTTTGTTCTACTAGAATCCGTCTATCCAATATCATAGCGATTTTATTACCACGAGTAGCACTAGCTTTCATTATTGAGATAGCGGTTTCGGTTTTTCCTGCACCAGTAGGCGCATAAAGCATCTGTGTTAAATGGTTAGCAAACCCATTCCTTAGATTGTCAATAGACTTTTCTTGATAATCACGCAATTTAAGCATTGTAATATCCAATTAAAAAGCCACCCCAATTAAGAGGTGGCTAATCTATCTACCAGGGGTCATTTTCATCAACAGAAACAGCTTGCTGACCGCTTACCAAAGCATATTCAGGGGATTTTTTTACAATCTCCTTAATACCATCAGATAACATATCAAACATAGCAGGGTCATAATTCTCTTTATCCAAAGATAAATAGCATTGTGGATTAACTGCCTTACGTGGCTGTAATCCTTTAGGCAATTTAGCTACACCTGTAACTTTGCTACGGCCTTTATCATTGACGCTAATACTTAGCATGCAAGGCGCACCTAATAAGTTAAACGGATTAAAGCCCTGTAATTCGGCTTCGGTAAAATCACGACCGCGCCATGTTGCCATGTGCTGACGTAATTTAGCCTTTTCATTTAAACTGGCTGTATAAAATTGAGATACTACGAAAGGCCTACCATCTTTCATGGTTTCCTCTAATTCCCAAGCAATAATCACTTGAGGTTTTTGACTGATAACACCTTGATAATTGTTTTCCTGTGTACCAATGTCAATAACACGATAACAAACCGCATTATATGTCCCAGCTTCAGGATTCTCAAACGTGCCACCACCATCTTTGTTTTTCCATTCCATTTTGCTACTCCAATCTATTTTGTTTAAAGGTTGTATTACATTTGCATCTACTACACTTCATATTGTACATGAGTATTCACGAAAATGTACAGTATTAAATAAATATATATTACTTATTTGGAATTAAATACAAAGCCGTTCATTTCATATAAATCATTGCAACGGTCAGAGCAAAATCCAATAGTTCTACATTTTAACCAAGTGCAAGGTTGATAGCGTAAATTACACATTTTGCACTTTGAATAAACAAAAGTTTTAGTCATTGCAATAACTCCACAAATTATGAGCGAATTAAGCCGTTACGCTTTTTTATGTTTTACTTAACACTTTATCGTTCTTTGTTTTATTCCAAAAATTTTTAATAAACTCATTAGGCGCGTACCACTTCTTAACCGCACTATCCCATTTACAACCTATGCTTTTAGCATAATCTTTTTTATTAAATGGTACATCTAAGTATAAAAATTTATCCATTCTAAACTCCGTTTTTTTGCCTTACATGGTTGATTTTGTTTTTAAGGTCTAAACCTAGCCCGTGTGTGGTAACGCACCTTAACAAACAAGTGAGTATTCCAGTTAAGTCGGGTTTTATCAGGTTCTTAACACATTGTAATATCTACAACCCATTAAGCGCGGCTCTATTCCACTTACAACCGAACCTTATAAATATCTGCTTAGGCTTACGCCACTATTCCGCACTGGTTCTTAGGCTGCACCTTCTTACATCAGCACCATCTTAACAACGGTATGCTTAGGAGCGGGCAACACTCCCCCTTTTTTCATTACGTAGTTATGCTTAACAGCATTACCTTAAACTATACAGGCAATAAAAAAAGCCCGTCACGGTTAAGTAACAGGCTTTAGTAAACTTTGGAATTAACATTTACACGGCTCGGAACTTAATAATTAACTCGCACGTTAATAACTAAATTACTGGATAACCAGCACCGTGCGAATTGTTGCAAGGTTTCCACGCCTTGCTATTTGGTTATACTAAATTAAATTAAATCATTCCGCAAGTGCTATTATTAAAAATATTGGAATTAAAGCATACCAACCCATAATACAAAATAAAAATACGATTGCAGCTAGTTCAATAAGCATATTAAACCCCTAAGTAATTCATAAAATTATGTATTGGCTCATTAAAGCCCCCATAAACAGCACAGCCTAAACCGTCATCAAAATGTACAATTGTTAAATGGTTTTTGGATTGCGGATAATAAACAATATTCCAAACCTTACCAGTAGATGTTTGAGTGGGGTTATCCTGGTCAGATAAAATAAACCTATCGTTTAATTTAATATCTTTAAATAGCATAATCAATCCTTTGCATCAATATCATCAATATTGACTATTTCAACATCATCATATCCATCATCTAAATATTCATCTGATAATTCAATGGCCTTCTCTTTACTTAAATAGTAATCATTTACTTCTAAGCCACCAACATAAACTATATATAAATTTTGCATAATAATTACTCCTCTAATGACATTAAAATTTTATTTGTAGCTTCAATTATTGATTTGCCACGCATACCATAAATTTTAGGTGCAGTTAATCCAATACTAAAATTATTAGCTTCTTCAATAGTCTTAAATGCACGTAAAAGCTGTTTATTTGACCAGCTAGAATATCCAGATACATAAAAAATAGTAATCATTTTATATGCTCCCTATTAAGCCACGTTGAATTGTTACTTTGCAAATATCATACTCATTGACCAATTGGCCATTGAATAAATGAAAAGCCACATAAGAAGTTTTGACTAATTCATTTTTGGCATTATAGGTTTTGTATATATCGCTAACAGTGCAAAGTCTTTTATGCTTACCATTGGATAGAAAAGTATCTCCAATCTCAATATTTTTTTTAACTTGCATAATAATTACCTTTCAATTGGTTTGAATTACTAATAATTGGCCATTAAGCGCATTTTAAGACGCTGTGGCACGTTTAAATATAAATCTAATATACTGCTATTGACTGGCAATAAATAATGGCTGTCACACCATTATTTACTAACCAATTTAATTACATAGTAGCTAAAAACAATAAACCTATTAAGCATAGGATAAAGCACACTGAATAAAACACTTTAGCAGCTGTCTTCGGCTCTTCTTCAAAATAATAGTTTGGATTGCTAACACGTAAAAAATGTGTATCGTGTTTAGCGTATTTACTGATATATTTATTATCCATGATTAAATACCTTTAAAATGAAATATAACAATTATAAAAGTAGCAATTAAAATTGTATCAATTGCCAAGCACATATAAGTAAACATATCAAAATCTTTCATGATAATTTGCCTTCATTAATTAATTGCTGCTTTGCGCTATCGTATAAAGTCCAAACTGGACAAAATGACCAATAATTCAAATCATCATTCAATAAAACATCTACTTTAGAATGAATTAAACTATTGGTAACATCTATGCAATTTGCGCCAAATTGTTTCATTAAAAACAATTCAAAATTGGTTAGTACATCATCAATAGTTAAATTGTTTGTCATTCCTGCGTAAGTATTCATTTTAATAACTCCTCAATTTTCAATTGTGTAATAATATCGGCTTAAAACAAGCCCACAAGCCTACTGGTTAGAATAGGCTTATAGAATGTTTTATGTTTTTAATGCACAGATTTAATAATGCTATTTTGTTGAATTAAATGATTGCGTTTTAAAAAGCTTAATTCGCAATATGCGGATAATAAAGTATCAAAATACTTTAAATACCCGTAACGTTTATTTTCTATTTTATACATGATTAATCCTCTATTAAGTGATGGATATAATTGCCGTCAAGATTGAAAATATACCCATTCATTCTGCAATGCTCGTTTATTTCTCCATCGTTCCAATCACTCGCATATTCATAATGCGTAATGCCAGCTTCATCTTCGTAATCAAATGGAATTTCATCTAGCCAGTTTTTAACTTTAGTCTTGGCCTTTTCTGATAATTCAGAATAATGAAACCCTCTTATAGTGTAATTATTCATGTTATACGCTCCAGATTCCATGTAATGTAGGTTTACCGTAATATGTGCCAATTGTTGCGTGTACTTGTTTCCCGTCATAATTGGTAACAGCATAGGCTGTCATAGAATCGGGAGATGTATAACATTTAAACCCGTCAATTCTTAGGAAGTAGCGCGGATTGCCATTTACGCTATTATTCTCACGTCTAATAATCTCTAAAATGCCCTTGTGCTGTGATATGTTTTTCATAGTGTATTCTCGCTTTTCAATTGTGCTGTGTATTGGCCAAAATTAGCCCGTAAAGCCACGTTTTATCATGGCCTTACAGATAAATTTAGTTATACTGCTACATTATCCAAGTATGTAATACCTTTTTTGGTAGTAACATTTACACCAAGAGCGCGTAACCGTGATTTGGTGGTGTTAGTAGGCCAATTACGCAAAGTATCTACATTAACTTTAACTTTATTGGTGAAATTGTCATATTCTGCGATATGGTGGCCATGCAAGTAAATATCGCAATAACCATTGTATGTTTTAACCATAGTATTACTGTTACTAAAATATTTTAGATTAGTAATTGCAGCTAACATTTGTTTTTCAATAACTCTCATTTTGTTTTACCTTTTCAATTGTGCCTGGATAACTTAATTGCTAGCCAGTGAGTACACAATAATGTATTACATGTACTAATGCAAACATTATTTATTTATTACAGCAAATATTTTAATAAATAAATCCTATCAGGCAATAGGCCAAACTTCATACCTTGCCAAATGCAAATGATAATCATTCTCATTACCAAGCCATAATCCCATGATGCGATAATCGCTTATGACCTGTATATATAGAATATGAGTAATAGCATGATAGTGTGAGAGCGCGCTCACTGCATCTCCTACGCTTCGCGTACGCATGAGCCTATGGCTCGGCATGATGCTAAGAGCGCTGAGGGGGGGGGTTATATTCCAATCAATCCACATATAGACAAGAATTGTCGGAATGTGTTTGGTACCATCGTGGTAGCGGTACTTGCCCCCTCTATCTGTACTTGAACTACTTTGAAATGACTTATATGGTAAGCACTACCCCCCCCCTGCTCGTAGCGGAGGGAATAGCCGAGCGATTCAATTGGTTATTATTTAACTATTTGGTTAATTATTATTTAACTATTCGGTTGATAACGAAATTGAACAAAAAATTACTACTTCCAGTAGGGGGGTTATTTAGAGTGGTCATGCCCGAACTGCTGGGGGTTCCCACTATCTGCATTTGAAGGATTATGTGCAGACTGCCAGAATTATTAAAACGGGTTGGCAACTCCCATATGCTTATGTTAATCTATTAAATAATAAGTTGTCAACACCGATTAGGAAAATATTATGGCTGAAATTTCAGATAATAAAAAACTTGCTGCTTTATTAAGTGGAACGCCATTAGTTCCGCCAATGCAAACAAAACTTCCTCCGCATTTGGAAGGGATGTATCAGAGTTGGGTAAATAATAACAATATTCCAGTATCAAATGATTATGATATGCGTGGTTATTATTATGATTTATTATCTGGAAATAAAGATGCTCAAACTGCGATTAATGCTTCAGATGGACAACCTCATTTCACTGATAAATGGAAATTGCCTAATCATCCATCATTTTCTAACGAAAGCATATATAGTAAATCATCACAAGACCCCAAATGGGTTGGTAATTATGTAGATGATAAAGGCGCTAAACATTGGAACTTGCCTCCATATAATATGGATACATGGGCATTGCAAAATAAGCAAGGAAACAAATTGCTTGAAATCCCTCAATAATTGATAGGAGAAATAATTATGGGTAAACCGCCTGTAGCTATTACGCATAGAGAAGAGATAATTAGTAAGATTGCTGGTGGTATGAGTACCAAGAAGATTGCTGAGGAATTAGGTGTTACGGGTAGTGCTATTAGTCAATATTTAAGTAAAGACCCCGAATACCAAGCTGCACAATTAGAGTTCCATGCTAATAGATTAGACACAGCCGAAGAGATGATATTAAATGCTTCAGATGCGTTTGAGAGTGCGAAGGCTAGAGATACATGGAAAGCCTTTAGTTGGAGAGCTTCTGTAGAACAGAAACGGATATGGGGTACTCAACCTGAAACTTTAAGTAATGGTAGTGGTGTGACTATTATTATTAATAGGAATCAGGATGATAACGAAACCATTACAGTTGAACAAGAATAATGGCTAACACTCAATTAAGTTTACCGAATCAATGGAGTCCAAGAGATTATCAGAAACCATTATGGAAGTATTTAAGTGATGGTGGTAAGAGGGCGGTAGTGAGTTGGCATAGACGTAGTGGTAAAGATGCGGTGATGCTACATCATTGTGCCTGTGCCTCACAAGAACGTGTGGGTAATATTTGGTATTTGATGCCCGAATACTCACAATGTCGTAAGGCTTTATGGCAAGCCATTAATCCACATACTGGTAAATTAAGGTTGGATGAAGCCTTCCCCCCTGAAATGCGTAAATCCACCAATCAGCAAGAGATGTCTATTCAATTATTGAATGGTTCTATGTTTCAATTAGTGGGTTCTGATAATTACAACTCATTGGTAGGTTCTACCCCTGTAGGATTGGTATTCTCTGAATATGCTTTAAGTAATCCTTCTAGTTGGTCATACTTACGCCCTATGTTATTGGAAAATAATGGGTGGGCTGCGTTTAACTCAACCCCTCGTGGTAAAAACCATTTTAATGATATGTTCCAAATGGCCGAAAAGTCAGAGGATTGGTTTAGTCAAGTTTTAACTGTAGATGATACTGGTATATTTACTGAAGCACAGATGGCGCAAGAGCTGATAGAAATGCAAGCTGAACATGGTGAGGCTTATGGTGAGGCTTTTTTCCGTCAAGAGTATTACTGTTCATTTAGTTCTGCGGTATTGGGTGCTTATTATGGTAAAGAAATGCGTGATATTGAGGAAAGCGGTAGGATTTGTACTGTAGCCTATGATGATAGCGTTCCTGTACATACTGCATGGGATTTGGGGTATTCAGACGATACAAGTATCTGGTTCTATCAAGTATGCGGAGATGAGGTACATTTGATAGATTATCACTCTTCTAATGGTGAGAATGTGGAATATTATGCTGACATTGTGATGAGCAAACCTTATCGTTATGGATTACATTGGTTGCCTCATGATGCAAGAGCAAAAACACTAGCGAGTGGTGGAAAATCAATAATTGAGCAACTTTCTGCTATAATTGGGCTTGGAAACATGCGAATTGCCCCGAATTTGAGCTTGCAAGACGGTATTCAAGCGAGTAGAGTGCTACTTAAAAGATGTTGGTTTGATGCAGAAAAGACTGAATTTGGTGTAAAATGTCTTAGAGAATACCAACGTGAGTATGATGACGAACGTAAAATGCTAAAAGACAAGCCCAAACATGATTTTACCAGTCATGGTTCAGATGCTTTTAGAATGTTGGCGGTAGCATGGAGAAAAGAAGAAGACCCTCCAAAGAAATTAGAAGAAATGCGTGGTATAGTGATAGGTAAACCATCCTTCACACTAAACGAAATGTGGAAATCAGTAAAACCTTCATTTCAACGATATTAACAGTTAAAAAGGAAGAATTATGTCTATTGCTAGTTATCCCTACGGTTATGCTTATGAAACCGTTGCCGTAAGTCAAACAGGTCAAGTTTTAGGTACTACAGGGGCTAAGGGTGACATCATACAACGTATTATTGTCAACGTAATTACTGCCGCAACTGCTACATTGACTATTATTGATGGCGCAACCTCAATTGTTGTAGCTACAGGTGGTGCAACTGTATTGCCTGGTACTTATTCATTAGAGCTTGGAGTAGCTTCTCAATCAGGAGCATGGTCAGTAACTACTGGAGCAGGATGTACTGCTTTATGTGTTGGTATTTTCTCGGTTTAATGAATAATGGCTAATCAAGAACTGCCTAACCAAGAGGTAAGTGATTGGGTTAATGCTATTGCAACCTATGACCGTACATTTAAGAAGTGGGAAGGTCGTACAGAGAAGATAATCAAACGGTATCGTGATGATGCGCGTGGTTATAATGACCCTACGACTAAATTTAACATTCTATGGTCTAACGTGCAGACAATTATCCCTGCTGTATTCTCACGACTACCAAAGCCTGAAGTAACGCGTAGATTCCGTGATAATGACCCTGTTGGTCGTGTTGCAGGAATGATACTTCAACGTGCATTAGAATTTGAGGTAGAACATTACCCTGATTATCGTTCCGCTATGAATAATGCGGTACAAGATAGGTTCTTAGGTGGTAGAGGTGTTGCTTGGGTGCGTTATGAACCCCATTTTGGCACACCTGATGATGGTTTTCAGATTACTGAAGACGCTGATGAAGCAGAGAATGAATCACAACAGCCTGAAGCCATAGAATATGAGTGTGCGCCTGTAGATTATGTCCATTGGCGTGATTTTGGTCATAAAGTAGCGAGAACATGGGAAGAAACCACAGCCGTATGGCGTAAAGTTTATCTTGGCCGTTCAGCATTGGTAGAAAGATTTGGCGAAGAGCTAGGCAACATTATTCCTCTTGATACCTCTCCAGAAGAGGCTGGTAAAAAGATGATGAAATCGCAAGAGGTTGAGAACCAAGCTCTTGTGTATGAAATCTGGGATAAAGAAAGTGGTCAAGCTATTTGGCTATCAAAATCTATGGGTAAGATTTTAGATAAGCGTGATGACCCATTAGAGTTAGAAAACTTCTTCCCATGCCCTCCACCACTTTATGCAACGCTTACTAATGAATCATTAGAGCCAGTACCAGACTTTTCACTCTATCAAGACCAAGCTAGAGAGCTTGATATGCTTTCAGATAGGATTGATAGTCTAATTAAGGCATTAAAAGTACGTGGTGTATATGATGCTTCCGTACCTGAATTGGTTAGGTTGTTTTCTGAAGGTGAAGACAATGCGTTATTGCCTGTTAAGAACTGGTCAGCATTTAGCGAGAAGCAAGGACTTAAAGGCGCAATTGATTTAGTTGACATTACACCAATCGCTACCGCATTACGTGATGCTTATGCGGCTATGGAGCAAGTCAAACAGCAGATTTACGATATTACAGGCATATCTGATATTATTCGTGGTCAAACAAATGCTAATGAAACTGCTACAGCACAACAGATTAAAGGTCAATACGCTAGTTTACGTTTAAAAGCTATGCAAAATGATGTTGGGTTCTTTGCACAAGAGATTATTCGCATTAAAGCGCAAGTCATGTGTAAACACTTCTCCCCTGAAACTTTAATCAAAATCTCTGCGGCAGCACAACTTAGCGAAACAGACCAAATGTATGTAATGCAAGCGATTCAAATGCTGACTAAAGACCCTTTAATGGGCTTTAGAGTGGAAATTGCAGTTGATTCAATGCTACAGGCTGACGAAGACCAAGAAAAGCAAGATAGAATGGAGTTCTTGAAGGCGGCTGGTGGGTTCTTACAACAAGCTAACGAGGTTGGACAGCAAAACCCTGACATAGTTCCGTTAATTATGGATATGCTTAAATTTGGCATCACTGCATTTAAAGTTGGTCGCACTATGGAAGGTGAGTTTGATAAAGTGGCAGATGCAATGAAACAAAAAGCCGCTCAACCACAACAACCTAAACCCGACCCTGAAATGCTTAAAATACAGGCATTACAACAAGATTCACAATCTAAAGCACAGATTGAGCAAGCTAAGATACAAGCTGACCAACAATCTAGCCAAATGCGATTACAAATGGAACAACAGCGTGACCAAAGTGCTATGCAACTTAAAGCACAGATGGATAAAGCTAAGATTATTCAAGATAGTCAATTGGAGCAAATGAAGTTTGCCCATGAGCAAATGTTAGAGCAATCAAGACAAGATTTTGAGAAATGGAAGATTGAGTTTCAAGAATCTACCAAGATTGTTACTGCACAAATATCTGCTAAGACTACAATGGATTCAGCTTTAATGTCAGCAGAATCAGCCGCAAGTAATAAAGCGACTGAAGATTTAGGTGGCGAAGTTGCTGTAAAAGAAGATAATATATCTAAATTAGCCGATATGCACGGACAAACCATGATGGCTATTCAAGGAATGGTAGAAAATATGAACAAACCAAAGAAAATCATTCGTGGCCCAGATGGTAAAGTACAGGGAGTTGAATAATGGCAATAGTGCTTGCTGACAGAGTATTAGAAACAACTACAGTAACAGGCACAGGTTCGTTTACGCTAACAGGCGCACAGATAGGCTATCAATCATTTTCAGCTATTGGTAACGGCAACACGACTTACTACACCATTCAAGGCAAGAACCCTGACGGTACACTAACAGGCGAATGGGAAGTAGGCGTAGGCACTTATACGACAGGATCATTGGCTCGTGATACCGTGTTGTCTAATAGTTTAGGCACGACTGCTAAGATTGTATTCTCTGCTGGTGCTAAAGACGTATTCTGTGACTTACCTGCTGAAAAGGTATTAGCTCCTAGTGGAACGTCATCACAGCTATTAGCGAATGATGGTTCTGGTGGATTATCTAACGTCACAATTGGTTCTAATCTTACCTACTCTGCTGGCACATTGAGTGCGACAGGCGGAGGAGGCATGACATATCCTAGTGCTGGCATACCTAATTCAACAGGAACAGCATGGGGAACATCTTACGGAGTAACAGGCACAGGTAATGTTGTATTAAGCACATCACCTACATTGGTAACTCCAGTATTAGGTACACCTACATCAGCCACACTAACTAACGCAACAGGGCTTCCTATTGTAGTGGGTACAACTGGAACATTATCAGTTGCTAGAGGTGGTACGGGGGTTACAACTAAAACAGGTACAGGTAATGTTGTATTAAGTGTATCGCCTACAATTAGTGATGCCGCCATTGAAAATTCGCTTCGAGTTGGAAGACCCGATGGAAATTCGGAGGCAGCACCTCTCAATGTTTCAATAGGTGTTAGTGACACTGCGTTTGATCGTATAGTTAATATTAGTACTGGTGTTGGTAGTATTAGTGCCTTGGATAATGTTATTATTGGTGCTGACTATAATGATACAACAGCTATAGTTTTATATGGTAAATCTATACAACTATATGGTAATAGTGAGGGAATAATAATAGATGCTGGAACAGGTCCAAATGGGCTTATCCTACAGGCACAAAATATTGCAAGTCTATTTACAGATGGTGCGCCTAAAACTATTCATGTTGGTTCTGATTATGGTGATGGTATGGAGCCCCCGATATTAGACTTAAAAACAATTACTAATTTTGGTTATCCTGCTACATTCAATAATACAACAAACTTGTCAACGCTAACAGCTTCTCAAGCAGTATTTACAGATGCTAGTAAAAATCTAGTAAGTAAAGCAGTTACAGGCACAGGTAGCGTTGTATTAAATACCTTACCAACTATGTCCGTAACTGGTACAGGATTTACTTTACAAGATATAACAGATAATACTAAACAAGCTAATTTTGATTTAAGTGCTTTAGTTACTGGAACTAGTTATTCTTATACTTTACCAACTATTACAGGCGCACTTGCAACATTAGGTAATATTACGCAAACATTTGCAGGTGTTTCAACATTTAGTAATACTATGACATTAAATGGGTCATTTACTGTAAATACTCCCTCTACATCACTTATAAATATTGGCGGTACATCACAAACAGGCGCACTTAGTATAGGTAGAAGTACATTAGGTCAGACTTTAACTTTAGGTAATAATACTAGTGGATCAAGTACAATTAATATTGGTAGAACGTCAGCTACATTAACTATTAATATGGCTTATGGCGCAAATAGCGTATCAACTAAAACTATTAATATAGGTACAGGTTCTACTGGAGGCGCAACTAATATTACTATAGGCGAACCTACTTATGCGACTACTACATTAATTCAGGGCGTATTTAATCAAACTGTATATACTGTAGCTACATTACCTGCTACTACAATTGGTGCTAGGTCTTTTGTTAGCGATGCTTTAGCCCCTGTATTTGGTGCTATTGTAGTTGGAGGAGGGGCGGTATTAATCCCAATATATTACGACGGCACAAATTGGAGAGTAGGTTAATATGGCTTTATTAAAAATAGTAAAAACACAATTTGGAATTGATGCAACATATTGGAACATCTTTTCAATTGCAGAAGATTTTAAAAACAAATCTATTGAGGTTGTTGTTGTTGGTTACGCTTCAAAAGAAATAAGGCTTTCGGATAACGACCCTATTTCATGGCAAAACTTAAACTTTAATGGTGATGACTATATTAAAGATGCAACTAGAGAACAAATTTATCTAGCTTTAAAGGCTAAAGATTTTATTGATGCTGTGAATGCCTAATGTTTGGATTTAACTCTTTTGCTACTACTGCGTTTAATTCGCTATTAAAGGCGATTACACCTACTCCTGTACAATGGGGTAAGACTGGTGGTATAAAGAAAGAAAGTATTAAGAAGTCTAAACGTGCTGAGATACAAGAAGCGTTAAAATTAGTAATTGATGCACTAGAGATAGAAGAAGAAATGATAGAGGCGTTACAGCCTTACGTTAAAGAAAAACAAGCTTTCTCACCTTTCTCTATAGACTATAAAAGATTGGCTAGTGATATGGCTATAGTAAAAAAGCTTATGTTCATGGCTAATGAAATGAAACAAGAACAAGATGATGAAGAAGCACTTTTAATGTTATTATGAGAGAATAATGGCTAGACATAGATGGATTTATGATGCTAACGGCAATGCCAGAGAAGTAGATACTGGTTATAGAACTGAAAGCACGGCAGGGTATTATATACAAGCTGACATAGCACCATATCAAAGTATGGCAGATGGTACTATGGTAGAGGGTAGAAAACAGCACCGTGAGATGCTTAAAAGAAATAACTGTGTAGAAATTGGCAGTGAGAAGCAATCTAATCAAGAGCATAAAGCCCCAGCTAGCTCTAGGTCAAGAGAGCAGTTGGCAAGGTTAGTTTACGAAAAATTACGTTATTAGGAGAAAGATATGGCTTTAGCAAAAGAATTAGTAGGTGTAGGTATCGCAGCAGGTGCAGCAAAAGTTATCCCTCATGGGGGTATTGCTGCTGTAACTGCAACAGGTTCATCAACATTAGCAACCGCAGTTGAATTAGCGGCTGGTGTAAACGTAGTAACAGGTGCGGATGGTGTTCGTTTACCTAACTGTGACGTAGGTAGTTCAGTTATTGTAGTAAATGATACTTCAGCATCATTGAAGATTTGGCCACCTACAGGTGGTGCAATTCAGATTCCTGGTACTAGCTATTCATTAGCAGTAGCAGGTACGGCAGCAACTCATACATTATTTTCAACAGTTGAATACATTTGTATCACTGGTGGTGCTGCTTCATTATGGGCAATTAATAAATCTGCATAAAGGATTAGAAAATGGCTGAACAAGAACAATCTGGTAATTCCTTACGAGATGCACTTGAATCAAGTTTTGAACAAGCAGAAAATGGTACTATAGAAACTATTGTTGGCGACCCAACACCAGTTTCAGAAGAACGAGTAAGGGATGAATCAGGGAAGTTTGCTACAAAACTTAATGAGGTTACAACTAACCCAAGTCCTGTAGCAACTACCCATGACGTTCCTGAAGTAGTTGACCACTCTAACGAGTTACAACGCCCGACTACATGGAAGAAAGAATATCTCCCTATTTGGGATAAGATGCAAGCAGGAGAGGCATTAACCCCTGACGAATCACGTAAGATGTTGCAATATTCATCTCAACGTGAAACTGAATACAAAACAGGCGTTAGTACCTATAAGAGTGAGGCTGAAAATGCTAGAGTATTACAAGAGGCAATTTCACCTTTTATGGCTGATTTGCAAGCTAATAATATTCACCCTGCTGCGTGGATTAATAATTTGGGTAGAGCGCACCAAACGCTAGTAAAAGGCTCTGACCAACAAAGACTAGATGCTTTTGTTAAGTTATCTGCTGACTATAATGTGCCTTTACATTGGCTAACAGGTGGGCAACCACCAGACCAAAATGTATTGCAACAAAGTCAACAGTTTAACGAAATGCAAAGTAAGATTGACAGTTTGACAAATTGGACTGAAAATGAGAAGAACTCTCGTTTACAGGCTCAAATTGATGCGGTAAAGAGTAATGCGGAAAAATTCCCGCATTTTGAGGCAGTTAGAGGCACTATGGCTCAATTACTTGAGTCTGGTTTAGCCCCAACCCTTGAAACGGCTTATGCAAAAGCTGTGCGTATGCAAGATGATGTTTTTGAATTGGAACAACAACGACTTGTTGACCAAGCGAGAACTGAAGCTAGTAAGGCACAACACGTTGCTAAAGCTAAAGCCACCAATGTATCGTTAAAATCTGCTACCCCAAGCGGAAAAACAAATACAGGTGACACAAAGGATAGACGGTCAACACTAGAGTCCGCATTTGATTCTCATGCTGATGGTCGGGTTTAATTAGACTCATTTAGGAGATTATTATGGCATTTGCCAATAGTTCTATTACCGATATTATAGCAACAACAATCCAAAACCGTTCAGGGGCTTTGGCAGACAACTTAACGAACAATAACGCTTTACTTAAACGCCTGAAAGAGCGTGGTAATGTTCGCCCTTTTAGTGGTGGTAACGTGATTCTTGAAGAAATCATGTATAACGATACTACAACTAACAACGCTAATAGCTATTCAGGATATGAACTGATTAATATCAGCCCTGACAGCCCAATTAGTGCTGCTCAATATTCAATTACTCAATACGCTGACGCTGTTACAATGTCAGGTCTTGAAATGTTGCAAAACAGTGGCAAAGAAGCAATCATTGACTTGTTAGATGGTCGTATGAATGTTTCAGAAGCACGTTTGTTAAACCGTATTGCTGGTGACATCTATTTAGATGGTACTGGTAATGGTGGTAAAAACATCACTGGTTTAGCCGCAGCCGTAGCTGATACAAATACAAACACTTATGGTGGTATTGACCGTTCAACATGGGCTTTCTGGAAAAACGTAAGTTATTCAGGTGTTACCAATGGTGGTGCTGCTGTTTCTGCTGCAAACATTCAACAATACATGACTTCACTAGCTATTCAATTAGTTCGTGGTAATGATAAAGCTGACTTGATTGTTGCTGATAACAACTACTACTCATTGTATGTGAACTCATTACAAGCTATCCAACGTATTGCTTCTGCTGACGAAGGTGCTGCTGGTTTTGCTTCATTGAAATTTTACGGTGGCGGTACATCTGCTGACGTGGTACTAGATGGTGGTATCGGTGGTAACGCTACTGCAAACCATATGTGGTTCTTGAATACTAAGTACATTTTCTTACGCCCTCACAAAGACCGTAACTTCGTGCCTATTGGTGGTGAGCGTCAAGCAATTAACCAAGATGCGATTGTTAAACTCATTGGTTGGGCTGGTAACATGACTTGTTCTGGAGCGCAGTTCCAGGGCGTTCTTAAAGCTTAATAGGAGATTATCATGGCATTTACAATTACCGCACCATTCTTAGGCTTACCATTGATTGCAGGTGTTGACGTAGGTCAAACAACAGCAAACTCTGCTACAGTCGTTCCTTCAATCCCTGCCAAACTTGGCATGATTGTTACTGCTAATGACCCAACATACGGTGACGGAGAATTTATCCTCTTAACTGGTGTTGCTTCAAATGCAATAGGCGCAGTTGTTCAATATGATGGTACGACTTTTGTACCAACTATTCCAACAGCCGCAACAGTCAACAAATCAGGTATGCCTTTAGCAGTTTCTATGTCTGCCGCTACTGCCGCTCAATTTGGTTGGTATCAAATTGGTGGTACAGCAGTTGTTAAGAAAACTACTGTTAAGTTTACCAACAAGCAAGCTATTGGCTTTATTTCTACAGGTGTTATTGGTAAGAACGCTTCTGGTGTTCAAATCATTGGCGCACGTACAGCTAATACTACTTCAATTGCTTCAGCAACAACTACTATTGCTGTTACAATTAATCGCCCACACATGATGGGTCGTATTACCTAAGTAATATAGTAAGGCAAGGGGAGAGAGGTAATCTCTCTCCCTTTTTTATTAACTAATGCAACTACTTGCAGAGGCTAAAATGAACGACATTATCGTAGAATGTAATACCGACATAGATACGTTACAGAAACAGATTGAAACTAACTCAAAGCTAGATATATCTTGGGTTAAGATGGAAAAACCGCATGATGGTCATGCCATTATTGTTGGCAGTGGCCCATCAGTAGCAGATTGTCTTGATTCTATCCGTTGGAGAAAGAGTTTAGGACAAAAGATATTCGCCCTTAATGGGGCAGCAAAATACCTAGAAGAGCAAGGTATTGAAGTAGATTACACTGTAATGGTAGATGCTAGAGAAGAAAACAAGTTCTTCATAGGTCATGCAAATGAGTACCTATTATCAGCACAATGCCATCCATCCGCATTTAAATCCGCCAAAGGTAAAGTTACCTTATGGCAACCATATATCCCAGAATTAGAAGGCACAGAGCCAGTTGTAGATTTTGAGTATTCTCAAATCGGTGGTGGCACTACTGTAGGGTTATCTGCCATGTGCTTAGTCTATACTTTAGGATATAGATTTATTCACTTATTTGGCTATGATTCAAGTTATCGCAACAAGATGGGTCACGCATTTAAGCAGTCGCTAAATGAGAATGATTCTTGTTGCTACGTTACTTTAGACGGCACTAGATATAAAGCTAGTATTGCTATGGCTAAACAGGCAGAGTTATTCCCGATTCTATCTAATGACTTAATAGATAAAGGTTGTACCATTACAGTAGATGGGGATGGTTTATTACCTGCTGTAGTACGTAGACAGCCCCCTATCCCTGAACCTGAAATTTACCCTGATGAAAAGTCTAAATATGAAGCCATGTGGACACATTCAGAGTATCGCCATGTAAGTCCTGGTGAGATAGTCGCTCAAACATTCTTAGATATAGTTCACCCTAAACATAATGCAGTAGTCATTGATTACGGCTGTGGTACTGGTAGAGGCTCTAAAGCTATTAAAGATATTAGGCACGATTTAAACGTGCAACAAATAGACTTTGCTGAAAACTGTAGGGATAGGGATTGTAAGTCATTCCCATTTTTAGTATGCGATATGACAGAGAATATTATCTTAACTGGTCATTATGGGTACTGTACAGACGTAATGGAGCATATTCAGCCAGAACTTGTAGAAACAGTAATACGAAATATAATGGACTCATGTGACTCATGTTTCTTTCAAATATCAACCGTACACGATATTTGTGGGGAATTAATTGGTCAAGATTTACATTTAACAGTAGAACCTTATTCATGGTGGAAAGCCCTATTTTCAAAGATGGGCTATATTGTTAATTGGAGTGAAGAAGAAGAAATTTCATCAATGTTTTATGTAGCAAATTAACCAACTACTTGGAGAATTAAAATGGGTATAGAATCAGATGTGCAAAATGCAGATTCACGTTTAGCAGTACGATTTTACAGCAAGCCAATTAAGAATGAGTTTGCCAGTAACGCAGAAGGTCGCCCTATTTTTATGGATGTAGATATGATTACTATCTATGTCCCTGGTGATAGTACCCTTACAGTTGACGCAGAGGTGCGTGAAGACCACAAACAACGCTTCCCTATACAATGGGCGTACTACAAGAATAAACATGGTGATGACCCTCGTAACATAGGGACACCTGTAAGTGAATGGCCATTAGTAACCCCTGCTATGGCAGAGGAATTACGTGCAATTAAGTTCTATACTGTAGAATCTATTGCCACAGCTTCAGATGCCCAATTGCAAAACTTGGGGATGAAGGCAGGAATGAACGCATTTACCTTCAGGACAAGAGCGCAAAATTACCTTAAAATAGCAAGTGAAGAAGGAAATCTTGCAAAACAAGATGAAGAGATAAAGACATTACGTGAAGAAAATGCTAGCATTAAGGCTGAAACAGATGCTAAAATAGCAAAGATGCAAGAGCAAATGGCGCAACTCCTTGCCGCCACTGCCACAAAGGATGAACCAAAGAAACGTGGTAATCCTAATTTTGGTAAAAAGACTACTGAAGAAGTTGAATCGGATGTAGCGTTTTAATAAGGCAAGGACAATACCATGACTACAATGCTCTCCGTAGCACAAGCAGTAGCTAACGAATTAGGACTACCCCCTATTGCTTTTGTAGTAGGGAATACAAGCCAAGATGTTATTCAAATTCTTGCCCTAATGAACGCTGCTGGTACTGAATTATGTATGGAACATAATTGGAGAGGATTGGATAAAGAATATCGGTTCACCACCCAATGGCATCAGTCAGTAGCCACAACAACGGTAGGCTCGGCAATTGTCACGGGGATTGATACAACCGTTGGGTTGGTGGCTGGTACTTACATGGTAACAGGTTCAGGTATTCCTCAAGATACTTACATTCTAAGCGTTGACTCTGCCACACAAGTAACGCTCTCACAAGTTGCTACAGTTACAGCTTCAACTAATACCTTCACATTTGGTCAGCAAAAATACAGTTTACCCTCTGACTATGACCGCATGGTTGACCGCACTCAATGGGATAAGACTAAACATTGGGAAATGCTTGGCCCAGAATCAGCGCAACAATGGCAATGGTTAAAGTCAGGATATATCGCTACTGGCCCACGTTTACGTTGGAGAATGTTAGGTACTACCTTTCAAATATGGCCAATTGTCAGCACTTCTGAATATTTAGGGTTTGAGTATATTAGTAATGGTTGGGCTACATCTGCTTCAGGAGTGGCTCAAAGCTCATTCCAAGCAGATACCGACACATTCATGTTTGTTACTAGATTGATGATACTTTTAACCAAAAAGAAATACTTTGAGATTAAAGGTTTTGATTCAACTAATATTGTGCGTGATTATATCCGTTATTTGAATGTAGCTAAAGCTGAAGATACAGGGGCAGCGACATTGAGTTTTGCCGCTAAACCATCACAAGTGTTGGTTGGTTGGGCTAATATTCCAGACTCATCCTATGGCACTTAAATATGCGCCCATCTAACTCCATTTTTAATACGGCTTATTTGGCTTTCACGAACGCCATATTCTTTTGCTATAATACGCTGAAGTCTATTGTCATTTCGTATTGCAATAACTTGAAGTTCAGTAAGTTTTGCAGAGCCACATCTTTCGCCACGATTGGATGTTCCATGTCTAACTCTATCAGCTTGATTACTAGATGCAGTATCCCATCTAAGATTGGAAATATGATTATTAAATGGATTACCATCATTATGACAACATTCCATACCATCAGGTCTTGGACTAATAAATGCTGTCATAACAAGAGTATGTGGTTTAAATATTTTAATTTTATTTTCTTTCCACAAAGAAAGGAATGGTCTATTTTCTGTTTTATTAAGGCAAATGGATTTAAGTTTTCCACTTTTTTTGGAACGAATATTTCCAAAGTTAGAAACTTGGTACAAATCTTCATAACCAACTATATCTTTCCATTGTTCCATGATATTCCCCATATGTTTGATATGGGGAAGTATAGCATAAGTGTTAAACGCTATGCAAGAGGAACTTAAAGATGGCTAAATTAGGCGGTAAAGCTAGTGCAACAGTAGCATCAATCCCCTCGCCAATTGGTGGGTGGAACGCACGAGATTCTATTTCAGAAATGAAGTCAACAGATGCGGTATATCTGACTAATTGGTATCCTACAGTATCAGATGTACGTGTAAGAAAAGGGTATTCTAACTGGGCTACAGGGTTGCCTGGTCAAGTAGAAACCTTAATTAATTATTCAGGTGGTGCTAGTAGTAAGCTATTTGCAGTAAGTGTCAATGGTGCTACTAACAGTATATATGATGTAACAGCAGGTGGGGCAGTAGGCGCACCAGTAGTCACTACACTTACCAATGCTAGGTTTCAATATACCAATATCACTACCGCAGGTGGTAGTTATGTCATGGCAGTTAATGGCGCAAATAAGCTACGTGGCTACAATGGTTCTACATGGTGGATTGATGGTGATGGTACACATGATATTACAGGGGTAGATACTTCTACTTGCATTAGTATAAACCTTGCTAAAAGTCGTATTTGGCTAGTACAGAAAGATACATTAAAAGTGTGGTATTTACCATCATCAAGCATAGCAGGAGTAGCTCAAGCCTTAGATTTTAGTTCTATATGCCGTCTTGGTGGTTACATCATGGCTATGGAAAACTGGACTATTGATGCAGGTGCAGGTGTAGATGACCATTGCGTGTTTATTACGTCTAATGGCGAAGTATTAGTTTATACAGGGAGTGACCCATCTAGCATTACAACATGGTCATTAGTAGGTATATGGCAAATAGGTTCACCTGTAGGGCGTAGATGCTCATTAAAATGGGCAGGTGACTGTCTATTGATGACACAAGATGGCTTAACCCCTATGGCGGCAGGACTACAAAGCTCAAGGTTAGACCCTAGAGTTAATCTTACCGACAAGATATTCGCAGCCATTAGTCAAGCGGCTTCGGATTATGGCACTACATTTGGTTGGCAAATACTTTACTATGCTAGAGAGAATATGCTTATTCTTAATGTCCCAGTAGCTATAGGGCAACAACAGCAATATGTGATGAACACCATTACTAAAGCATGGTGTAATTGGACAGGATGGAACGCTAATTGTTGGGTTATTTGGGGCGAGCAACCTTATTATGGTGGCAATGGTGTGGTATGTAAAGCATGGGATACAAATGCAGATAATGGTACTAATATCAATGCTGATGCTAAACAAGCCTTTAGTTACTTTGGTTCAAGAGGGAAGTTAAAGCGTTGGACAATGGTTCGCCCAATCTTATTATCTAGTGGCTCACCTTCTATTTTGTCAGGATTGAATATAGATTTTGACGATACCGATTTGTTAGGTACATTGTCTTATACAGGTACATCTTATGGACTATGGGATAGTTCACTATGGGATACTAGCTTTTGGGGTGGTAATCTAGGTGTTAATAAATCATGGCAAGGTATTAATGGGGTAGGATTTGCTGCTGCATTAAGACTTAAATCCGCTACATTGGGGATTGAAACACATTGGACTTCTACTGATTTTGTGTTAGAAAATGGTTCTGTGTTGTAATGATAGTCACTGGTGATAAAGTTGTAGAATGGGTAGCAAAAAGAACAAATGAGTTTGGTAATTTTGGTGCATCAGTTGGAATAGGTATTGAAAAAGATGGAGAACTCATTGGAGGTGTAGTATATAATGAGTTTAATGGGGTAAATATCAATGTACATGTTGCATCAGATATGAGTAGAAAGTGGCTTACAAGAGAATTTTTGTGGTTTGTATTCTATTATGCTTTTGAACAATGTAAAGTTAATAGAGTAACAGCATTGATAGATGAAGGTAATGCCCACGCATTACAGTTTAACTTAAAGTTAGGTTTCACTGAAGATGCAAGAATACATGGCGCATCACCTTCAGGTGATTTAGTGATACTTGGAATGTTTAAAAAAGATTGCAGATGGTTGGAGATTAAAAAATGAACAAATTTGAACCTATTTATTTCGCACCTGAAAAGAAAGTTACAGGAGGATGGCTTGTAAATAAAAGCTCCCCCTCTCCACCACCTGCTCCCGATTACACAGGGGCGGCTACTGCGACTGCGGCAGGAAATAAAGAAGCGGCACAAGCTACCGCAGCAGCTAATCGTGTAAACCAATATGGCCCCAATGGGAGTATGGTGTATTCTTCAGCAGGAAATGATACTACAGGAAATCCTACTTACAACTTAACTACTACATTATCCCCTGAACAACAACAAATTCAAAACCAACAAAATTCACTTAATTCAGGCTTATTAAATACGGCTCAAGGTGGATTAGGTTATGCTAATGACGTATTAAGTCATCCTGGTGTTGACCAAAGCCAACTTACTCAACCTGGTCAAATGGGTAATGCTTATACGCCTAATTTAACCGACTTAAATTCAAACTTACCGACTACTGGATATAATCCTGGTCAATCATACCAAGATGCTATGATGTCCAGATTACAGCCTCAAATTCAGCGTGAAAATGAGCAATCTGACACTAAGTTAGCAAATCAAGGAATCATGCAAGGTTCGGAAGCATATAAGAACGCGCAGACAGCTTTAAGTCAACAGCATAATGACTTACTTAACAATGCAACCGTTCAAGGCTTACAGGCAGGTTTACAAGCGAATCAGCAACAATTTGGTCAAAACCAAGCGCAGAACCAACAAGATTTGTCTACGCAGAACCAATTGTTCAACCAAACTAACGCTAATTATGCTCAAGGCTTGGGTGCTAACCAACAACAGTTCCAACAAGCAGCTTATAACCAAATGCAACCTATTAACGTCATTAATGCGTTAAGAAGTGGTACGCAAGTATCATCCCCAACATTGAATAATGTTCCTACACAAGCTAACGTGGCAGGGCCAGACCTTTTAGGTGCTGCACAAGGTAATTATAATGCAGCTATGGGGCAATATAATGCGGCACAACAATCTAATAACTCAATGATGGGTGGATTGATGGGGTTGGGTGGTTCATTAGGGGCAGCAGGAATTATGAAATTCTCTGACAAACTACTAAAAACTAACATTAAACGTATAGGCACTCACGCACTTGGTATTGGTAAATACTCATGGGATTATGTATGGGGCAAACATTCTGAAGGTGTTATGGCAGATGAAGTAATGAAAGTGATGCCTATGGCAGTTCATTACCATCCTAGCGGTTACAAAATGGTTAATTACGCAATGTTAGATGGAGTTTAATCATGGCTGATTTCTTTGATTACAGAAACTACATTCCTGGCATGACAGCTAAAGGTGGCGTACCTACGGCTAATGTAGGTGCAGAAGACCAAATTCGTATTCTTCAACAAATGAAGATGGCTGAAATGTTACGTCAACAAGGCGCAACACCATTACCACAAGGTTCTGGGATGATTAAAAATGGCGGTGGCGGTCAATGGGCTGCTCCTGACCAAGCCTATTCTACTTTTGGTGAATCACTTGGTAAGATGGGAAGCTCTTTAGCAGGTGGGTGGATGGAGAAAAATGCTAATGATAATGCTAAAGCCTATGCTGAAAAGTTGAGAAAACAACAAGCAGATGATACTGCAAGAATAATGAGCGTAGTTAATGGAAGTCAAGGTACTCAAGGCACTGAAGGAGTAGGATTGCCAGTAGCTCAAGCAGACGCTACACAGCAAGATACCATTCAAAACGCACAGCAAGCCCCTCAACAGCCTTTAACTGCTCCGATTGATGGCACAACACCAATGCCTAACTTTGCGCCCCCACAACCACAGCCTATTCAAGATGGACAGGCTTTAGGTGGGATGTTAAAACAAGGAATTAATGGGATAGACCCTAATGGTCAAGCTATGCCTACTGCGCCTAGTCCTGATATTAGTGGTGGTGTCACTCCACAAGATTATGCAAGCGCATTAAAACCTGACGCTAGGCCATTACCACAGCAAGAATATACGCCATCAGTTCAAGGTACACCTGCTGTAGCGGCAGGAAATGCAAGACAGATTGCAGCAGCTTTAATGGCTAGTACAGACCCTACAAGACAAACTGAAGGCTTTAAGATGTTGATGGAAGACACTAAGCCTAAAGATTTAAAATCATTTGACCCAACACATGATATTTATAAAGGCGACACATTAGTATCAAAAGGTGTGCCTAAAGTAGATAAAGTTGTTAAGAGTGAGTTAGAAAAAACTATGGATTTGGCAGGGATTACAGACCCTAAAGAAAGAAATGCCTATGCAAAAGCAGCATTAGATTTACCTCAAAATAAATTTGATGAATTGCTTAAACAAAATGGCATAAATGATACCTTTAGAGCGGCAATGGTAAACATTGCTAGAAGTAAAGAAAATGATAGAGTTATAGATAGAACAGCAACATTATTAAATGATGACGATACTAAACGTATTGCAGAGCAATATTTAGCAGGAGATACTACTGTAGTACAAGGTTTAGCAAGAGGCGATAAACGTAACTTGCCAAAAGTAATGGGAATGATTACTACTTTAGGTAAAGAGCAAGGATTAAATGGTTCTGATATTGCCGCAAGAAAAGCCGCCTTTGCAGGAACTATGGCTGAAAATAGAACAATTGGTACTAGAGAAGCTAATATTGAGCTTGCTGGAACTGAAGCTGGTGGAGCAATATCATTAGCACAAGAAGCATCATCTAAAGTGCCTAGAAGTGGATTCTTGCCATTCGGTAAGGTTCAAGTGATGTTTGATACAAATGTTAATGACCCTGATTTAAAAGCGTTTGCTACTGCAAATAACGCTGTGATTAATACTTATGCTAGAGCAATTAGCCCTACGGGAGTATCAAGAATTGATGATATTAACCATGCTAGAGAGTTGTTATCAACAGCTATGGATGAAAGAGCTTATAAAGCAACATTAAATCAAATGTTGAAAGAGATAGCTATTGCAAAAGCCGCTCCTAAATCAGCTAGAAATGCAGCAAATGCAGCGATACCAGGTGCTAGTGTTCAACCGTCACCTAAACCTTTAGAAAACAAACCAACAGTGAGTAATTGGTAATGGCTAAGAATATTACAGTAACTTTTGAAGATGGAACTTCTCACATCTATCAGGGTGCGCCTGATACTGTAACTCCTGAAGATATTACAGCAAGAGCGCAAAAGGAATTTAATAAAAATGTTACAGCATTAGATGGTGGGAATAAACCTACTCCATTAACCCTTATGCAACAAATGCAAGCTGCATCAAGAGGTGACCCTAACATTACTTTAAAAGATGTAGGATTGGGGGCTGTACGTGGAGCTGCTGGCATTGGTGGCACTCTTGCTAAACCTTTGCAAGCAATGGGAGTGCTTGATAATAATCTTAATGTAGAAAATATAGATAGCAATTTAGCTAGAGATTATGGTGCAAATCCATCATCTATTGGTTATAAAGGCGGTAAATTAGCATCTGAGATGGCTATAACAGCCCCAACTGGAGGATTATTATCTAAAGGATTATTAAAAGTAGCCCCTGAAGCTGTAGACTTGGCAAAAGCATTAGAAGCAAGTGGATTTGCTAAGAATGTAGGATGGGGTAAAAATGCAATAGCAGGGGGAGTTACAGGATTAGCTACAGCAAATTTATTAAATCCTGGTGTTGAATCATCTTTAATTGGGGCAGGATTAGGCGCAGGTAGTTCTTTAGTAGGAAGTCTTGCCACTCCTGTAGTCCAAGCAGTTGCGGCTAAAATGGGTAATAAAAGAGCTATAGCAGCAAGGGCTGAAGCTGAATTACAAAGATTACATCCATCTGATAAAGACTTTTATGTTAATGCTTTACAAAACATTAATAATGGTGGTTTTGGTTCAATGCAAACTGCTGGCGAAACAGTAGCAGAACATAATTTAAACAATCCTGGTGCATTTAAAGGTGGTGAACTAATTGCTCGTCAAGGAGAATTAACAGGGGGAACTGGTGCAGGAGATTCTTTAAACAATGCTTTAGAGATGAAAAATCAAGCTATGATTGATGCTCAAGCTGCTCATGCAGGTGGGCATACTCTTGAAGAACAAGCGCAAGCATTAAAAACAGCAAATGATTTTAGAGCCGCTAATTCAGGAAAAGCATATTCAGCATTAAATAATACAATAGTTAAATCAGACAATAATTTAGATACATTGTTAAGTTCTCCTGCAATGCAAAAGTTAATGCCAATAGCTAAAGATATACATGGGAATGAACTTGCTGCGGCTAAAGTAAAGGGTGAAACACTCCCTACATTTATGATTCCAAAAACTGAAGCGACTGGCATTACTTATGACCCATATACAGGAGCAGCAATAAAAGGGAAACCATCAGCCCCTACAGAATATAGTATTGGAACATTACAGACACTTAAATCTGCAATTGACAAAGCAGCAACAGATAAATCAGTAGCGGCACAATATGGGATTGATGCGGCTTCATTAACTAAAGTTGGTGGAGTTCGTGACCAATTAAATAAATGGTTAGAAAATGCTTCTTCAGAATGGGCTTCTGCTAGAGCTGCATATAAAGCAGAAAGCGCACCAATTAACCAATTAGAAATAAACCAAGAGCTTTATAGACAATTAAAAAATTCTTCAGGTAATATTACACCAAGTAATTATTTAACTGCTACTGAACGTGGTATGCCACAATTGCTAAAAAAATCAGGCGTACCTAGATTTGCTACAAAAGATGATATATCAAATGCCCTAACATCTGATAATATGGATACTATTAATGCAATTAGAAATCAATTGCAAGTAATGGAAAAGTATAAATCTATGGGCGGTAAATTAGGAAATTCTGGCCTAGATGAAAAAATAGCACCAGGAATGATAGTACCTCATATTGCTCCAGAAGCTACAATAACAGATTCTTTATTAAAAATGTTAAGATACGGTGGTGATAATGTTAAAAGGGCTGTATCAGAAACTTTAACAGACCCTCAACGAACCGCACAACTTATTAAAGGTATTCCAGATTCTAAGAAAGCAATAGTTATTAAAAGTTTGATTGCAAATGCCCCAGTAACAGGAGCTAATGCAGCACTAGCAAAACAATTAAGGAGCAATCAATAATGGCACGTAACGGTTCAGGTACATACGTTGTTTACACGCCTGGTAATCCAGTTGTCACTGGCACTACCATTAGTAGTACGGCATATAACAGCACAATTAATGATATTGCAACGGCATTAACAGGGTCAATCTCTGCAGATGGTCAAACACCTATTACTGCAAATATCCCTATGAATAGTCATAAATTGACAGGATTAGCCGCCCCTACAGTGGCAGGTGATGCGTTATCTTATGGTGGTGTGGTGGCAGGTTCTATTGGTGCGTTTACTTCTAGTGCTTTAGGTACACAAGTAATCGCTACCAATGGTGGAACGACTACTTTAACTGTTAGTAGCCCTTATTACACAGTGTTTACAGGTACTTTTGTACAGACAGTAGTATTGCCTGACGCTACTACTTTAACATTAGGTCAACGATATGGTATAGATAATGATGGTTCATTAGCGATTACAGTGAAAACTAATGGTGGTGCAACATTATGGACTATTGCTTCGGGCTGTGATTTATATTTGACATTAACTGCACAAGCGACTGCGGTAGGTGTATGGGAAACTGATTATCAAGGCGCACAAGTCGCTACAGGCAAGACTTTAGTAGTCAATAATTCAGTGACAGTCAATGGTACTGACGCGACTACTATGACATTACCTACTACTTCAGCTACATTAGCTAGAACAGATGCTTCTAATACTTTTACAGGAGCGCAAACATTTAATTCTACTATTGTAACAAATGGGGCTACTAGCGGAAATATCACATTACAAGCTACAGCAATAGCAGGTAGTACGGTATTAACCTTACCAGCAACAACAGGTACAGTTTTAACAGACCAAACTAATAATTACACAGGATTCAAAAACCGCATCATCAATGGTGCTATGGCAATTGACCAAAGGAATGCTGGGGCTAGTGTTACTCCTACAACAGACGGAACATTTACTGTTGATAGATGGAAAGTTGGTATTACACAAGCATCCAAGTTCTCTGTTCAACAAAACGCAGGGGCAGTTACACCACCAGTAGGATTTGGCAATTACTTAGGTTGCACATCATTGTCTGCGTTTTCAATAGCAACTGGCGATGTATTTGCTATTACACAAGCTATAGAAGGCTTTAATACAGCAGACCTTAATTGGGGTACAGCCAATGCTTCAACAGTAACTTTATCATTTAAAGTTTATTCTAGTTTAACTGGTACATTTGGTGGGTGTATAACTAATTCTGCACAAACTAGAGCATACCCATTTAATTTTGCAATTCCTGTAGCAAATACATGGACAACAATTTCAATCACTATTGCAGGTGACACTACAGGAACATGGATTGGCGCAACCAATGGCAAAGGCTTAAGCGTTTGGTTTTCATTAGGTTCAGGCGCATCAGTAAGTGGTACAGCAGGTGCATGGGCTGGAGCAAATTATTATTCAGCCACAGGCGCAACATCAGTAGTAGGAACAAACCTAGCTACCTTCTACATCACAGGTGTCCAACTAGAAAAAGGCTCTACTGCTACTAGCTTTGACTATAGACCTTATTCTGCGGAATTGGCGATGTGTCAGAGGTATTATGAAAAATCATTTGACGATGGAACTGCACCTACTAATGGAGCAAATGCAACTAGTCTTGCTACTACGAATGGTGTTTCTGCAACTGTAGCTGGCAACAATAATTTATTCGGTGGCCCAATTAGATTTGCCGTTCAAAAAAGAACTGCCGCATCAATTACTGCTTATGGCAACAGTTCTGGACAATGGGCATATGTTTCTTCATCGGCATCTGCAACAGTAAACTGGTCTGCTAGTACAGTTGTATTTGCCAATCAAGGTGCTGGGGGATTTACTGTTCTTCAAAACGTTACTAATAACGTCTATTACTCAATCTATGGTCATTGGATTGCATCTGCGGAGCTATAACTATGTACAAACAAATTAAATTAATAGATGGTGCAATTGTTGAAAATCAAATTAACCGCATATTAGATAACGCCTTCATACCCTTTGACCTAGCCAACATAGACTACCAAGCCTATCTCGTTTGGCTATCCGAAGGCAACACACCGATTCCTGCGGATGTGCCACTATGAAATACCTTAGATGGCTTCTCTGCTATCCATTTTCTGTAGCCTTAACTTTGGCTACTTGGGTTCTTTCACCACTCCTAGCCTTACCACTATTCGTAACTGTAATAAATGGTAGGGAGTGGCTAATTAAGCCTTTGAGATGGTTTCAGACTTTTGATGCACCATTAGATGAAGGTCACTTCGGTGGTTACTTCACTACGACTAGCCCTTACCTTTACAGAATGTTTTGGTTAGTGCGTAACCCTGCTTATGGCTTTGGTCAATATTTATTTGGAATAGACCCTGCACAGAAAGAAGTGGTGATTGGTTCAGTAGCTAAGTGGGATACTGGGGTTGATAACTGGGAGTATACAGATTGGGGCAATGCGTTTAACTTTAGGGCGCAATGGTTCTTTACTGCCAAGTGGTTTATCCGTATTAACATTGGTTGGAAAGGTCATTATGGCTTTACACGACTTATGCTAACCTCACATATAACCTCAAGAAAATGGAAATAATAATGGAATCAATAGACCGCATTGAGTATGGCAGAATGTTAGCCACAGTATCTGCTTTGGAAAAGAAGATAGATAAAATGGAAACAACTCTTGATGAACTATTGGCTTTAGCTAATAAAGGGCGTGGTGGGTTCTGGGCAGGTATGATGATTGCTTCATTAATTGGTGCTTTGGTATCTTACTTTTCTAAAGCTATAATAGGTCAATAATATGCTTACTTTATTTACAACCTTAATCTCATTCTTAACTGGTGGCTTACCTAAATTCTTAGACTTCTTTCAGGATAAGTCCGATAAGAGCCATGAATTAGCTATGGCACAGTTACAGTTTACCCAACAACTTGAACTACAGAAAGCTGGCTTTTCACTTCAAAAAGACCTTGAGGAAATTAAGTATGACGAAATACAAACGCAGACTTCTGGCGCAGAAAGACAGGCGTTATACCAACATGATATTGAAATCGGGAAAGGGGCAAGTACATGGGTGGTTAATGCGCGCGCTATGGTGCGCCCTCTTATTACCTATGGCTTGTTTGGCTTACTTGTGTGTGTTGAGTTATTTGGATTCTACTTCGCAATTCACACAGGAACAACATATCAAGTAGCAATGAGTAACTTATGGTCAGCAGATATGCAAACGATATGGGCTTCAATTGTAGCATTTCACTTTGGAACACGCGCGTTTGCTAAATGAAAACATCCCCAGTAGGCATAAACCTAATCAAGCATTATGAAGGATTCTACAGCAAACCGTATCGCTGTCCTGCTGGTTTGTGGACTATCGGTTATGGCCATGTCATTAATGATGGTAGGAATCTACCAATTGATTGCAACAGAGTTTTTCTAAAGGATGAGATAGATGCACTACTTATTGCAGACCTTAAACGATTTGAACGGGGAGTTGCTTTGTATTGTCCTGTGCAACTTACACAAAATCAGTTTGATGCTCTTATCAGCTTTAGCTTTAATCTTGGTTTGGGTACACTTCAAAGAAGTTCAGTGCGCCAAAAGATAAACAGAGGCGACTTCAAAGGGGCAGTAAAAGTTATACTTAAATATAATAAAAGTAGTGGTAAAGTGCTTAAAGGCTTAACCTTACGTAGGCAAGATGAAGCTAAGCTATTAAGCTAACATATCGCTGTTAATCGTTAATCGTGATACCTCGCCATAATCTTTTGAGTATGTAATTACTTTGGCATCTCTACCGCTTAAATAACCACCTCTAGCACCATAAGCATCATTGGCAGCTAGTGTTCTATGTTGCTCAACAATCATTAAGTTATTCTCTTTAACATCTACGTGGTGTAAATGCCCCATGTGAGCATAAGCGTACTTAGTTCTACCAAACATCTCTCTAAACTGGCTAGCGAATACATGTGATACATTAGCTACATTGCGTTTATGCCCATGATGAAAGAATAGTGCAGTTTTACCAAATTCATAAGCATTGTAAGGGTTCGGGCTAGTATCTACGCTTACTCTAGGTTCATTCTCATACATCACACTAAACCATTCACGTAACCATATTTGACTAACTGGGTCATGGTTTGCATCTGCCATGATGATGTGTAGCTTTTGATGCTTCTGTAATAACATTGTTATTACATTACGCAATATTCTAATAGAAGCACGAACTAACTTAGAGAACCGACTGTCTACATCTAATAGGTGTTTACTAGCTGGCGTTACTGCATCCATGCCATCAAAGTGTAAGAAGTCAGATAGCTGTGCAAATATCGCTGTATCAGCATCAGGTGACTGGTGAATAGCTTGTGCAAACCATTTAATAATCAATTCTTCTGCTATCTTTAAATCCCAGTTCTCACCACACTCCTCATCCCATGCTAACATACCCATGTGGTAATCGGTTATAACATAACAGTTAAGCAACTTGTCATTCCCCATTGGTGGTGGTGACATTAATGTTACTCTCGGGATGTCTTCTTTTAATGCTTCTATGGCTTCTAGCATGAATTGTTCACGCTTATCCGCATCTACTTGAGATTTAACCCATTGACCGCTAGGCTTACCTTCAGCATTGTAATAAGTAGATATACCTTTAACGACAAAAGGACTAGGTACTGTCCTGGTCATGTCATGTTCAGGTGAGTAGCCAGCTAATGCTGCTTTCTTCTTTAAAGAATTGATAGCGTTATCAATACTGGTAGCACCAATACCTAACTTCTTAGCTGCCTTACGCTGTGAACCACATTCTTCAATTGCATCTAAATATTCTAATTGCCTAACCGTTGCATAACTTCTTAATTCAACATCAATAGGGTTTTTCAAAATGTGCCTTTATCGTAAATTAGATTGCATCGCCTTGAACCAGCGTCTTACCTATCTTTAACGTACATTGTTGCACTTCTTTAATTGCATAATTAGGTACTACCCATGTCACGTACATCCATCCGCATATCAACCCCGCCACAAAAGTATTAATCATCTGCCATTCTCCTTGTCTTTAAGTTGCTGTACCAAGTGTGCTATCTCTTTATGCAGCTGCTCTATACGTTCATAAGCAGCGTTTAATTCATTACGTTCTGCTTCAGTCATATTTTCCCTATCGGTCATTTATTACGTTTAGTCGGTCGTTTATGCGGTGATTATTACCGCTCGGTGTATATACTTTTTATCTATACTTCCTCATTTTTGCATAT
>Ga0209084_1000439_pt1 | contig 39324 bp, 46 predicted proteins | sample C_130820_MF_Meta_FD_187309 | JGI IMG/M metagenome (GOLD analysis project Ga0209084, IMG submission 187309) | Freshwater microbial communities from Lake Croche, Canada to study carbon cycling - C_130820_MF_MetaG (SPAdes) (version 2) | ecosystem: Environmental > Aquatic > Freshwater > Lake... | reverse complement strand
TAATTAAAGGGACATATGAAAGACCAGAAAAATATGTATCCAAGAAAAATAATACACGAAAAATCAAGAAGAATTATTTATAAGATACTCATTTAAAATGGGCGTTTTAAATGAGAAAAGGTGTAAAAGGTTGGTATAGATAATTTGGCTCAACCTTTTCACTGACGGTGCCTTCGGGAAGGTTGATTTAATACTCTGGCGTGTGCTTTTTAAATAGACACCCTTGCGACGCCATGCCTTTTACGTCTCCAGTTACAATACTTGGGTTTTGATTGGCACAATTTGACATCCAAATTTTTATAATACAGAAATTCTTTTTTGGTGAAATGGTAATTCCGGTCACATTGGTAACAAATGACGACTGCGAGCTAATTGACTCGCCAACAAGAACATAACTAAGGTCCTTCCAAACTTCATAAACGCACTTGTTTGGAATCTTATAAGAGAAACAACCGCCCGCACGATTCTTTGGGTCTTCCCAAATAGGCTTTATTCCTTCCTTCATAAGGAATAACATGCAGTTTTTTACTAGAACGTCAGGAAGTGTTTCACTTAGCGCAATGGCTTCTTCTACAGTACCCATTGTATAAATCTTCTTATAACTGCCAATGCTCCAGTCGGTATCATGAGGCAAGTGCGCCCACATAGTCCACTTATTTGCAAGTTCATGATGTTCATTACTTTGTGTATCTGCTTCCATTGTGGTTTGCGGAGTTACCATTTATAATATATCTATCAATTTTTTTTTATATCGTTTTACAAATTTCATATTATTCTGTTATACTTTCAGGGGCTGTTGTTGAAACCCACGATTGAGATTGTGTTTTGCTATCTGCAATATTTTGTGTTATAAAAGATTTGGATGGATATCGGGTGCACAACTTTTCAACTTCTCTTACGGTCATATTAGATGAATCTATAAACACAAAAGGAACAACCTTATAGTCATTTTCATTCAAGACAATTTCATCCTTTTCAGTAAACGATGGCATATTAACATTTTGGTCAATCAACTCCAAAACATATTTGTCTGTAACTTCATCGCAAATAATACCATGTTGTTTCTTTAATAAGTAGCAAATAAGTAGTCTGTTAATTTTATTTCCAATTATATAATAATTTTCTGCATCGCACGACAACTTAATTGGATAAGATTGTTCTTTATTCTTTACTAGCAACTTTACATTAAATGAAATGAAAGAAAAATTGCAAACATTATAAGAATATGTAAAAGGATAATTATCAAATCCAAAGTAAACAACCTTATTCACTTTTTTCAAAGATAATTTTGCTCCGGCGTAATCTGAAAATATTATGAAATCATATAACAATAATTGATTAATACTTACATTTTCTTTGTTAGTTGACACAATAACGTCATTAAATTTAATAATTTCTATATCTGGTTTTTTCTTTGCACTTTCAATAAATTCCCGAATTTGAGACATATTTGGATGATAATATGCCTTCTTTGCATAAATCTCCATATAACTATAAGTCAATATAATGTAAAATGATAGGTTAAGCAACGCTATATGATATTTGTTTGGACAAACTGATGAAAAAAACATATGCGCACCCACTCCATAGAAAAAAATGTTTATTAATAGCATTTGTCGTAATTAAATAGTATGTAAATATTTAAATTGTTTTTATTTATATACTTGCGGATTTTTATTTTGCTAAGCAAAGCTTTCATAAGCGGGAGACGTTGACCCGCTTGGGTAAAAGTTAACATATGTTTTTCCAGCTGTAGGTGGAATTGGAGTAATAGTTTTTTGTTGGGGTTGAGGCTGAGTTTTTTTATCTGGGTTTGCCGCACCAACAGCAGCATTCATTCCAAAAATATATAATAACATTGCAACAACAAATGTCATTAAAATAAATGGAATGAACACAATAATCCATGAAATAACCCCTAAACCACCGTCGCACAAACCATTCAACAAAAGTGTAACAAGTATGGCAACAACAAATTTCATAAAAGCTGTATTATAGAGGCCTTTAAATGCGTCAATTAATATTTGAGCAAGAGAAAATACAACGTATATTAATGCAGGGGCACACAATTTGAACATATTAACTTATATTATACTAATAAAAAAATGGTTCGCCGTCCTTTAAATAACCAACTTGATTTCCAGGGTCACCGTCTTTATCCGCTTCATATATTGGGCCATTTTCTTCATTAGTCGCAAAATAAGTAACATCTTCAATTTCAATTTCAAAGACTTCTTCCTCTTCCTCCTCGGCTTCTTCTTCAGCCTCAGTGTCCATATCTTCTTCCTGCTCGGCTTCGCCTTGTTCCTCCTCTTCTTCCTGCTCGGCTTCGCCTTGTTCCTCCTCTTCCTCTTCTTCTTCCTCCTCAGCTTCGCTTTGTTCCTCCTCTTCCTCATCAGCTTCTTCCTGCTCGGCTTCGCCTTGTTCCTCCTCTTCCTCCTCAGCTTCGCTTTGGTCCTCGGCTTCGCCTTGTTCCTCCTCTTCCTCCTCAGCTTCGCTTTGGTCCTCGGCTTCGCCTTGTTCCTCCTCTTCCTCCTCAGCTTCGCTTTCCTCCTCAGCTTCGCTTTCCTCCTCAGCTTCTTCCTCCTCCTCATCGCTTTCATCCTCATCGCTTTCATCTTCATCATCGCTTGGAAATGGGACACCAACGCGAACATTCTTTGAAGTAATTTCATTTTGCAATAAAATCTTTTCAACGGTGCAGTCATTGTCAACGCTTTGAGAGTCAGACATTTCTTCAATGTTAAGAGAAATATTTTCCCTTGAAATATTGAGTCGCGTATTATTTTTTTGAAGAGTCTCAAGTTCCTTCTTATAATGTTCCATTTCTGCTCTACATTTTTCTAATTCTCTGGTCAAATGAGAATGATTGTGCTTATAAATTATATCGCGAATGCCGTTACTAACAGCAAAACTTACCTCATTTAAAATAGGTTGGATATCAATAATAGTAGGCAATTCTGTCATTACACTTAGATACTTTATATTAGTAAATTTCGTTTAATATGATTTAGAAAATATTTAATCATTATGTATAACATGGATAATATTACTATAACATGTAAATCTGACCCGGTTGATATCCCTGACATGACCGAGAAGATTCAAATGATATTAAGACAAACAGATTATGATGAAACTGTTGCGAAAGAAAAGTTAATAGAATATAATGGAAATGAAATAAAAGTAATTAGAGCTTATATGGGAATTCCTGATAAAAAACCTCTTCCAAAAAAATCATTAAACCAAGAAATATATAGACAGTTGAGGTCAAGGTTAGATGATTCAATGAAGGCTTATAATATTAAACAAGAAGAAAAATTAAAAAATGAAATAGCAACTAACAATAATAAAAATTAAAATTAGTGAACATAAGGGTGGCATTAAAATAAACATATGTATGATTCTGATGAACCTAGGTATGATTTACATAGTTTATCCATTTTACCTTTGTCCATTATCTTGCGAATGGTTTCATTCAACGGCCTCAACAGTTCAGGAGTTTTAAAATTTACAGCCCAACCATGTTCATTTAATGAAAAAAATTGTTTAGTGATGAGCAACCCGTATTTGCTAGCATAATATAACGCTTCTGCGCTATTTGCGACAACGCCGTCTAGAGTAGTTGTATTTTTTAAGTAGTTTTGAATAGTTTCCTCCAAATTTCCATCAAAGTATTCCATTTTACAGTGATAATTTGTTTCAATCAAATGAGGAACATTACTTCCCTTTACTCCAATTAAATTAGCTGTAATAATTGTGTCTCTCGTTACTTCACTTTCTGCACCAGCTTCAGTTATAATGTTTGTAATAATTCCTTGCAAAAGTTGCAATGAAAATGTTGATATCATTAAAATAATAATAATAATAATAATTGTTTTTGCATTCAATGCTACATTTTGAAATAAACTTCCTTTTGAACCAAACAATGCGCTAGCAGTTAATGCAATTGTTCTGTTAAAGTCCATTTTTCCACCTGAACTTCTATTTCTAGTTAAGATATATCCTAAAATAAATGCTATTATCAAAATTGCAATAAAGAATGGTATAAAATAAAGAAAAAAGAATTTAGCAATGACTCTTAAGTAAATGTGTTTGTCTTTAAACATTATAACGCATTTATTGATAAGTATTGACTGAGTAATTGATATTTCTTTTACTCTACTAAGTTCACTTGCTATTGCCCCTATACCCAAATCAAAATTTTCTTCGTTTATTTTTTTAATAAATTCTTCGTTATTATCAACCTCTGTGTATGTTTCTTCAAAATTATAATTAGACATTTCTTGTTTAATTTCTTTCCAAGCATCATACATTAAACCCGTGTAATCATCATTTACTTTATAAATATACGGAGGCTGGATTCTTAACAAAACCTTGTATGTTTTCTTCACATTATTAATAGAATTGTTGTGACTTTGATTATCGTGAAAGTGTTCCGAATAAAGCATTATATAAATAATAAAATATAATTTTATTTTATTATTTATTTAAGATGAAGATATACCAAACTTTTCATTCAATATATTATTCTTAGTTTGCTGTTTCTTTTGCAATCTCTTTTTCAATTGAAAGTTGTTTGACGGAATAATCTTATTATTAATGATAAAATCATCATTATCTTCATGAAATTCCGGTAATATTCTTGTTAAAGGTTTATCCACAATTAAAAATAATCTTTCTGATTTCAATAAAGCCCGATATTCTTGAATAGATAAATTTCCATAATACCTATCCAACATATAATGCGGATTTGGGGCGGGCTTAATATTTTTTGTGTGTTGATAAATCTTAGAATAAATGTGATTAATTAAATAATATCGTTCAAACTTTGTTGAACTGTCAATATTTTCTTCCATTAAATGAGCAACAGCGCATTCCGGACTGCAAAAACATCCATAAACTTGATAAGAATCTTTAATATAATGCTTTGGAATATAAATGGGTGGGTTATCAAAATCATAAGAACACCAGAAACACGCAGACTTCTTATCCGAAACATTATTAATATGAAGATTGTGTTCTAATATTTTCAACTTTCTCCATATTTCTTTTGTTTCGCATGCATCATCATCGTGAACATCGTTATAAGAAACATTTGTTATACTTGCAATATTAGTTGTATTAATAGAATTATCAGAGTTTAAAGTTTTCAAAAATGAATCGTCGGGTTTGTTAATTATTTCATAAGACAGGTCATTTGAGCCCCCAAATTGAAAAGAATCAATATTTGAACACGTAAAATTTGCGTTATAATCCCCAGACGTTTGCAAATCCTTTAAAGAGCACTTTAAATGCAAAATAATATTTGGCTTGTTTTCTTTTTGCTCAACAACTGGAAGAGTTTGTTGAATAATCTTTCCTCCCTTGGGTTTTCTTCCTCGTTTTTTTGCAGCTGGTTTTACTACTACATTTTCATCGTCTGTTCCATTCGGTAAAAAATTTGAAATATTATCACCATCTTCTGGCGGGGTGTCGTATTTAAGTTCATTTGATATTTGAAGTTCAATGTTGTTTTCAACTTGTACAGTTAGTTTAGTTTCTATTACAGAATTTTTTGCCAGTTCTTGGCTAGCAAGTATATCTTTTTTAGACTTACGCCCCCTTTTGGGCTTCACTACATCTGTCGCAACGTTGCTCATTTTTATAGTATAATCTATTCTATCACCACTAATTTAAATTGTTTTAATAAATGTTTAACGCATTTTCTTAGATTTTAGGAAGAATTTTTATCATAACAAAGTCTGCAAACTGGTATATAATTGTCAGACCCTACTAGTGTTTGTTGAGTATCCTTTGACAAACGAAGCGAAAAGATGCCCGGGACGCCATTTTTGCAAATAGAACACAGAGATGTAAGTTTTGTTACTGAATCGCAAATGGGAATAAGGTCTAAAATTTGACCAAACTTATTTCTTTGAAAATCTCCGTCTAATCCAGCAACACAGACCCGTTTCTTTTCCTTTAACATATCTGCGACACACTCATACAAGTCATCAAAGAACTGGCCTTCGTTGATTAATATTACTTCCGCCGAGCGAAGCGTCAAATGATTGCTAGAGTTTTCATCAAAAGGGTTGTTGACGCTTCTATTAGCCCAAATATCACTTAAACGCTGGGTTTGAATGCATGGAATCATTAACTTGTCGTGTGTAGAAAGCATAGATTCGTGATATCTAGTGTCTGCACAATGATTTACAACTGCGACTGGAATATTGCAAAACGAACATTGCTTGTAAATTTCAAGAAGCTTGGAAGTCTTCCCAGAGTACATGGGTCCCAAATATAATTCTAGCTGACCGTGCGCCATTTCTTTTTGATTGTTCATTAATATAACCCAATTATTAAATTTCAATTCTTTTCTTTAAAACGCCCAAAATAATAAAATCAAAATATAATAAATAAAATCAAATAAAATATAAAAACTAAAGAATAGTTTATAGAATGAGCGGTATTCCATGGGTTGAATCTTATAGACCCAATAATTTTGAGGATGTAGTATTAGACCCATTAAACAAATTAATTATGAAAAATATCATAGAAACATCATATTTTCCGCATTTGTTATTATATGGTCCTCCTGGAACAGGAAAAACGTCCAGTGCTATGATATTAATAAATGAATATCACAAAAAACATAACCAAAAGTCTTCTGAGTTAACAATTACACTGAATGCATCTAATGATAGAGGAGTTGATATTATACGCAATCAAATAAGTCAATTTGTGAATTCCAAAACACTATTCAGCAAAGGCATGAAATTTGTCATCTTGGATGAAGTAGATTATATGACAAAAAATGCACAACAAGCGCTGCATTATTTAATTCAAAATTATTCCAGTTCTGTCAGGTTTTGTTTAATATGCAATTATATTAGTCGTATTGATGAGGGGTTGCAAAATGAATTTTTAAGATTGAGATTTAACCAGTTGCCAAAGAGAGATATTATTGTTTTCCTTAAAAATATATCCGAGAAAGAAGGATTAAATATGGAAGAATGTTCTATAAAACTTATTCAAAATTTATATGGCTCGGATATGCGTAGTATGATTAATTTTATGCAATCAAATCAAAATGTTGTAGATAGTCATTTTAACATTATAGATACAACTGTTTGGGAAACATTACATGACCATTTTGTTAAACGACTGCAGTTAGCTGCATTAGATTCATACATTCAAGATATTAGCATAAATTACAACATTGATAAAAAAAATATAATTAAAGATTATTTGAATTATATTATTCGCAATAAACCACATTTAATTACGTGTGAGTTTCTTAACTTTATAGAAAATATTATGCACAATCAAGAATTTAAAAATTCTAATTATATACATTATGCTTTGTCTAGATTGAAATCGTTTGTTCCTAAAGATTCGTAAAGGCTCATCCTTTGACGGAGTTTTGACATAAATTCATTTGGTGGAGAACTTTTGGAAGGGTCAAAGCAATTTTGCTTTAAATCGTATGCAATAGTATTACTGCTTGAAACTTTTCCGTATGTAGATAAGTTTTTGGGAATAGGGATGATATTGCTCCTTTCATGGATGATGCGCGCTTTACAATCAATCATTTTATATTCTAAACTTACAAAATAAAATTGACATAAATTTAATTTAAAGAATTTAAAGGCAACCTTGGAACTATTGTTATGGCAACTATGTCCTTAACTATTGATGATGAATGGGAAAACTTTCTCTCACCCGATTACGACTGCGATGAAGTTGATGGTGAAAATGAAGTTTCCTCAAATATGGGCGGAGAAATAGTTTCCGAAATGGGTCTTCTTATAGAAGCTCCTAAAGCTACTGACATTTACATTTCAACAAAGTCAAAAATTTCATACTTGAATAATGAAATTAATTTGCGCGACGTGTTTTGGAAAGTTCCGGTTATACCTTATGCCACACCACAGAATGGTGTCATTAAGAAGCAGATGAAATTCAATTCTCTTACGCAAGAGGAACTTGATAGTGTTCAAGAAAACTTGAAAAATGAAAACCATTTTGAAGAGCAAATTATTACTAGCATTAATAATCCAAATGGTCGTATTAAATTCAAGGATATTAGAAAGATTAGTGTGGGAATCTCTAAGAAGGATATTATGAGCTATCGTTGCAAGAAGAAGAGCGCATTTTACAACTGCTTTGTTATGATTTTGCGGATTAAAATTGAAGACACTTTTAAGGAGTTTCATATAAAAGTTTTCAACACTGGAAAATTGGAAATTCCAGGAATTCAAAATGACCGCATATTTGATGCGGTTTTGAAGAGTGTATTGGAAACATTGCAACCGCACGTTGAACAAAAGTTGGAGTATTTACAGAAGAGTGACACGGTTCTAATTAATTCAAACTTTAATTGTGGGTATTATATCAATCGCGAGACGTTGTATGATATCCTCAAATTTAAATACAACATTCAATGCATTTATGACCCTTGTTCATATCCCGGAATTCAATGTAAATTTTATTATAATGAAGACCTTAAAGAACAAACTGGCATTCAACCCGCGGATGCGAAGGATAATGCCAAGGATGAAAATGGGAAAAAGAATAAAAATAAGAAAATCGTAGAAGTGTCTTTTATGATTTTCAGGACAGGAAGCATTCTCATTGTAGGAATGTGTAATGAGGATGTGTTGTATATTATTTATGAGTATTTAAAGGTCCTTTTGGAAAAGGAGTTTCATAAAATTAATCAAAAGGTGATTACAAGTGAGAACAAGATTGTTAAAGATAAGAAGAAGAAGGTTAGACGAAAGAACATTCAAATATCCATTCAAGCACCAGTTGTATAATAAAATATAGTGTGGTTTATTAATTATTTGGATTTTTTTTTAGATATAGAGCTAGAAAACCGCCAACTAGGGCTTCTATTATTGTAATAAACCAGTAATATATGTCACTAAAAGACCATTGATAACCTATATCAAAGTCTCCATAAATTGTTTTACTTAGAAGAGAACCAATAATAACGGACATTAATAAATGGGGAATATTTGACAACTTGTTTGGTATAAGTGCTCCTAGAAAACCGCCAATAATTGTAATTATAACTTGCAAATAATTATTTTTGTTTTGTTTTGTCTTAATTAAATAGTATGTAAACATTATATATAATTAAAATATAAAGTTTTGTTAGTAATTTTAAGCTAAAATCCATTTAACAAAATTTGCAGTTGGTTCATTTATTTTTTGTTCACATAAAGGATTATTTAGTTTATTTTTTATTTGAGACTCTGCAACATTATATTGTGTTTCGGGTTTTAATTTTGAATACTTAACGACAAATAAATTCATTATTTCAAAATATTTATTAATTGAAACGTCCTTTTTCATTAAATTTGCAAAGACTTCTATTAAATTATAGCCTGTTTTATTTAATTTTGCCTTTACTATTTCATTTGTAATAAAGTCTAGATGTTTTATCATTTTTTGTTCTTTCTCTAAAACGTAACCAAAAATGTTTTTTAAAATTGCAATGTTTAAACTTAATATGTCAAGTTTTTCATTGTTGTTGTCAGTTAATGGTTCGGCTGTTTTTCGAATATCACAGTTCAATTCAAAGATTGTTTTTTTATAAACAAACATGGATGCATCGCGAGAGCTTAGTTGTAAAAATGAATGTTTGTCTTCAGAAATCTGTCCAATAAACTCTACATAAAAATAAAAAGCTTTTTGTCCGTGAAAATACGCGACATCTAAATTTCTTGTATAATATAATAAAACGTTAAATACGTGTGTTATGGTCTCTAATCCTCTCTCAATAATAAATTTAGTATATGTAATATTTTTAAAAGTAATGTTGTCTGTAATAAAACTCATATATTCATTAACTAATAAATAGTACTTTTGAATGATATCATTAATGGGTTCAACTATTATTGTTTTATAGTTTTCAGTGTTATTTAATGAATAATGTGAATTTGCAACATTTGTTTCCATTTAGTAATATTATATTGAAACATTTAAATTAAAAATAGTTTTTTATTATTAGTATTTAAAGACTTTTAAAATTTCTATTATATAAATATGTCTGCAGAACAAGCTAAAACCGAAGCTTCTAGTTATAGATTGCCCAGTGACATTACTTTAAAGCATGCCGCGAAATTGGGTATTGTTGAAGATAAGCCAATTATGTTGGATTATTGGTCCGCCTCACTTGACAAGAAGGCCCTTGTCGGTGTTAAGGAAACTGGCGAAAAGTTGTTAGTCAAGTCTGAGGATGAGTACACTTCTCCTATTGCCAAGTTTTACAAGAGTGGAACTGAGTATATTATTATTACTGAGAATTCTATTTACCTTGTGTGTTCTGAGATTCCTACTAGAAAGATATCGTAAAGCAACCTTTAGAAATCAACCTTTAGAAAAGGTTGAACCAAACGGGAAAAAATTTCGTTGAAAAAGTATTTTATGTAATGATAATGTATATAAAATGCCAAACGGAAGTTATTGGGTTGGAAGAGGAGGTTTTAACTACAAACGCAGTGGAGGCGGTGGAAATCATCGTGTTTTTTCTTTAGGAGCTATTTGTAACCAGCCACAAGACGTAAATAATAAATATGTTCCTGGTGCAGGTGTTGGTGCGTCAAGCATCGCCAACAGGCGCGCAAAGTTACTCCACTCTACTGTGTGCTCACCCCAGTATCCTTGCAGCAATTCATTCTCTCGTCTTGGATTGCAAGCTAGCGGAGGTTCAAATGATTTTGCTTTAAATTGGTATGTAAAAAATATTTAAACTAATAGTTTCATAATAATTTATTTTTATTTTATTTATAATATAAAAATAAAAAATGACTTTAAATAAGCGCCAATAATTTAATGCAAAAAAAACAATATGACTGAATTTTGGGGGTTAGTTTTGTTAGCCACTTTTATTGCATTAGCTGCAGTTTTTGCTGTTGCAATAGTTTATTGCGGTTGTATTGCAGGTTGTCATTATTGTAAATCTCGCAACCAACCTCCACTAGCCTCTGCTGAAAATCAAGTTTAATTTAAGTTATAATTGCCGCTAAATGTTGATGGTTTTGTTCCCAATGCGTATCTGGAAGCTGGGAATGATGTATAAGCTTGACGAGGAGATGGCACAAATGATGGGCGATTGTTCCCCAGTAATTGCCAATTGAGTGTGTTATAATACGCTTGCGAATTAACAAAGTCAAGAGGTCCCTGGTTCGCTTGTGTTTGGAGGTTATACCACAAATAATGTGTTACGCCAACTTTGGTTGGTGTGCCTGCTTTCAATGGTCCTAAACCACTATGCGCGTCACTATGATTAACGTAGGATTGGATGCTTCTAACGATTCTGGGCCTTCCTGCCATGTATATATTTGTGTTAGATATTTTATTTTTTTGTTGTTTTTATTTTTTTTGTTGTTTTCTGTTTTTTCTTTTATTGCGCAGCGTTTTTCCATGTTTTGATTTTGAATTATATTTTTTTGTAATGCTTTTTTTGGCATTTCTTGTTTTTCTTCCACCGTATTCTATGTTTGATGACCTAGTTGAATCAAAATTTAAAACGTCAGATGCTGATATTAATCTCCTAAGATTATCGTAATGAATTGCTCCAAAAATAATAACAACAACTTTTAAAGTTGAATTTTCACTTCTTGCACGTTCTTCAACTCGTTTAATTATATTTGCGTCGCGAGACAACCTAAATAATTCGCTAATCCGATTTAATTTTTCATGATTCCTTGTTTGAATAAATGAATTCAACTCACGTTTAATATCATCAGACATAGGAACGTCATTTAAATAGTCACTCTCTATTAAATAACTTAAAATACTATTATACAATGAATAAAATTGCGATTCATTTCTTGAAAAAGCCGCATCAACCATTTGTTTATAAATGTTGGTGCCATTAGGAACCGCTTGAAGCAATGGCCAGTATCCGTCGTGCTCCGCTCTATTCATAAAAAACTTTTCTCCAATAGTTACCATATCTGGAATGCCTATTGCGGCTTTTGAACCAGTGCCTCGTTTGACAGTTCCTTTTACAACACCAATTAATAAATCTGTCATTAATATTAATTTATCCATCATTTCTACTTTGCTTTGACCTTCTGAATGTTCTATTATAATTCTATCGCGAGGCAACCTCAATGCTTCGTAGCACGGATTTACACCCCTTCCTTCTGAAATTAATAAAAATTCACCTCTAGTTAACATACTACTTTTTCCATCTAATCCCATAACTTTTGCTAATTTAAGAGAATTTTCCATAGTGCATTCGCTATCATTATGTCTCTCTCCAAGTAATACTATTGGAATTTTTCTTAAACTTGATGGTGCAGGGGCGGATTTTCTTGCTTCTAATAATAAACTAATTAATTCAGGTTTTTCTGTAAGGCCTGTAAGTCTAGGTCCAAATCCTAATGCGGTTATTTCTGACTTAATATCGGAGATGCGTCCTGGTATAGGTTTTTCGTCCATAATATATATATTAATTAAGTATTTTAATCTTTATCAAAAAATAAAGATTAAATCAACAAGAGCCCTCTACGAGAATTGAACTCGTGACCTCCAGTTTACAAGACTGGTGCTATACCACTAAGCTAAAAGGGCACACCATAAATGCTGACAAAATATATTTTAACCCACCCGAGACTCGAACTCGGAACCTTTGGCTTAGAAGGCCAACGCTCTGTTTGGGGGTTTAAAAAACCCAATCCAATTGAGCCAGTGGGCCACAAACCCTAGTCCCAAATTTATACCTCCCCCGAGGGCGCCCCATCGCCCTCAGTATTCATGTCGCGATGTCTCTAAGTATTTTGCCATAATAATAAAAATATATTGGTAGAATATAAATGCGAGGTGTATTTCAAACATTTTTATTCCAATTACTTTCTATTATTATTTTCGGCAGTTTATATTGGATTTTTAAAGATGACTTTAGTTTGAATGTTGCAAATGAAAAAAAGAATGATTTAAGAATATTGGACTGTTTTTTTACCAGTGTTACTGTTCAAGCTGGTGTCGGTTATTCTATTTTGAATCCAAATACTAATCGCGCCGTAGCACTTTTAATGATTCAACAACTGCTTATGGTTTTTTCAAATATATTACTATTATATTTGTTTTCAATGCATATGTCATCAAAACGCCGTTATGAATCAAGATAGGAAATTTAATATCCAGCCCATTTTCTATCCAACCCACTTGTAAGGACCAAACCCCTTCATATTTGTTTCTGACTTTAACGGTTCAACGTTTATGGACGACCTTTTCCCAACTGCCATCCAGTTAAACTGTCCATTTTCCCCATAAACATTGAACTTACCATCCTCATCTACTTGAGATGTCGCGTACATTTTTACTTTGCCATCATAAATTGCAGTTACTGTTACTGTAAAATCTTTAGACCAACCTGGAACATAATCAGGAAGAGAAATTGTTGTTGAATGATTATTTGTTATTTCTGCTGTTCCACGATAATAAACTCCGGCTTCTGGTCCTTCTAAACAAGCGTGAACTAAATGTCTCTCTTTATCTTTTGGATGGTCTATAACAAACGTTTTACAATCAAAATCAGCTGGATATGATACAGTTCCGTCGTATTGTGTTACAATAAAATATACTCCATCTGCTTGTCCGTAATAATCATAAGTTAGCTCTACTTGAACGTTTTGAGTTTGTAAAGTAGAATAAGCAACCTCTCTTGTTCCACCATTGGGGTTTTCTTTATACCACAAAACAGCACTATCTTTATCTATACCAAGACCTTGATTTGTGTTTGTCTCTTCTTCCCTTATCGGCACATAAAAACCATCTTCATTGCATGTAGAACCATTTCCTAAAACAACTGCATTTCCACAAGCCCCATTTGCCGAAGCACCATTACCAATAACAATTGGTGAATCACCAGAACCGGAAATTGTTGCTGCATTTCCTATTGCAATTCCTTTCCCGGTGCAAACAACATCTGAGTTTGCACCAATGGATATAGACCCTTCAGGTTGATTTAATTTTGAAGCTTCACTACCAATTGATATAGCATTGATGCCTTGGCCTTGACTTCCTGCATTAAATCCAAGCGCTAAAGCTCCAGACCCTTGGTTATTTTGTCCAGCAAAACTTCCTATCGCAACTCCGCATTGACCTCCTCCTTGACCAGCAAAATAACCAATTGCAACTGCCCCAGTGTTAATGTTATTATACCCAGAGTTACTACCAATTGCAATATTATAATCTCCTTGATTATATCCAGCAATATAACCAATTGCAATTGCTTCTTGTTTTTGTTTAGTTCCAGAACTAGAACCGACTGCAATAGCATATTGATACTGATAGTCTCCTGAGCCAGCACCAATTGCGACCGCGCCTTGAGCTCCTTGATAACCAGCTAAGTAACCAACCGCAACTGCTCCAGGCCAAGTATTATTATAACCAGCACTACTTCCAATCGCAATACTGCCAGTTCCTTGATTATGTCCAGAACTAAGACCAATTGCTACGGATTCTTGCAGTTGATTTTGTCCAGCATCAAATCCAACCGCAACACTATCTTGTTTTTGAATATTTCCAGCACCATATCCAACTGCGACGCAACCTTTGTTCCCCGACTGACCAGCTAAGTAACCAATCGCAACCGCCGCTGTTCCAGTGTTATTATAACCAGCGTTACTACCGATTGCAACATTGCCAGCCCCTATATTATATCCAGCTTCTTTTCCAATTGCAATAGATTCTGCGCCTTGATTGCCCCCTTTAAGAGCATTTTTTCCAATTGCAATAGCATTATCTCCTTGATTTCCCGTTTCAACGGCTTGGTCTCCAATTGCAATGCCAGAAAAACTTTGAAAGCCCGCCCTAACCGCTTGATTTCCAATTGCAATACCCGCATATTGTTGATTGCCTGACATAACTGCTTGGTTTCCAATTGCAATACCATATATAACTTGCGAACCTGCTGCGACTGCTTGATATCCAATTGCAATACCTCCTTCTCCAACTCCAAAACCCAAACCAGCGTCGCTGCCTAAATGAACGGTTGACGAACCAACGTTCCACAATTTATCATATGGATTCCAATAAAGATAATCTGAATAACTTGTGCCATTAGGTATAATGGTTCCATCAACTCCGGGGATTCCTTGTGGTCCTTCTGGCCCTTGTGGTCCTTGTGGTCCTTGCGCGCCTTGCGACCCCTGTATCCCTTGAATTCCTTGTGGTCCTGTATAACCTCTTGGTCCTGTATATCCGGTTGCTCCAGTGTTGGTTGCAGTGCCTGCTACGCCCTGAGGCCCAGTGTAGCCAGTATAACCCGTTGGACCCGTTGCTCCTGTTGACGTGCTTGTTCCTGCCAGTCCTTGAAACCCTTGCGGACCTATTGGTCCTGTGCATCCAGTTGGTCCAGTTGCTCCCGTGTTGGTTGCAGTACCGGCTACGCCCCGAGACCCCGTGTAACCTGTATAACCAGTTGGTCCAATTGGTCCTGTATAACCACTTGGGGTTGGTTCGTTTGACTTGTTAATAATATCAAGCCAGTAACCAACGGCTAATGTGTCGGGTTCTGCTATACGATAACTTACACTATCAGCATTAAAAGTAGTTTTAACATTTTGAGTAATGCTTGTCACAGTAATATCATCGGGGGTTATAAGAGTGTAAGCGCTCGTAGTAGCACTATCCAGTTCAATCTGTTTCCCAGTAGCCGTATTCCCATTAGCCAATACACTATCAAGACTCTGTGGGTAAGGAACTCCGTTAATATTAGTGACATTGGTAATGTTCTTACCATTCATATCCAAATCACTATTTAAAATTACATTTCCACCAGCGGTCAAATTAAAATCGCCAGTGGTAGAAGTCACATATATACTTTGATTTGCGAGTAATTGTATTTCTTGATTTGTAGAGGTAATATATAGATTATCCTTTGCGGTTAAATTAGCATCAGCAATCGCCGACATATTTAAATTAACATTAGATGCGATTGCAAGGTCGTTATTACTACTCATTCCAGTAACACCAATAGTGTTAATGATAGTAGCACCATCTGATAAAGTAATTTGTGGGTTCAATGAAGGTTTTAAGTCAATAAACCCAGTTACACCTGAAAAATCATTCAATCTCATTTTTTGAGCCCTTAAATTCCCAGTTGAGTCAAACCAAATACCCTGACCATTTAATCCTGGACTTAATTCTGGTGGCACAAATGTCTGAGGCGTTAAAGCCAAATAAGTTGGGTCAATTCCACCTTGCACATATAATTTACCAAAAACCATTACATCTCCTGTGTATCCAATTCCGGTATATCCTGGTCCAGTTGGTCCTATATAATAGGAACTTCTCCATTCACTAGGTCCGGTTGGTCCAGTGACTGTGCTCGCCGCACCAGTTGACCCTTTATCTCCAGTGGGTCCAGTAGGCCCAATTGGACCTTGAATGCCTTGCGGTCCTCTGAAAACTTCAATAGAATTTGTATCAGTATTACAACATTTTTTATTATTAAGATAATTACTGTAGTTGCTGTGCATTTTAAATATATATAATTTATATTTATTTAAATTATTTTTAACTAGTTGTCAAATACTCTTCTCTAAATTTATCGTAACCATTTTGCGCAATATATTGCATATCTCGCATTGTGCAACCAAAGGATGCGCCGCTGTGACCATCGTATCCCAGTTCCTCAATTTTTGCGTAAATTGTTGTAACCCGATTATCCCCTGAAAACATATAAGTCTCAGCGTCCTTCTTCATAAAATCCCACAACTCCAGTTGACTAATTGCAGCATGTGCAGTTGTATACATAATGCGCTCATTTTCATTAATAAACTCAAATTGACCGTTTCCAACGCTCGTCATCTCCACTCCGTTGCAATTATATTTATTCATTTATTGTGAATCAATTTTTTACAAGTTTTTAATATTTATATATTATATATAATATATTGTAATGGCTTCATCAAATAGTTTTGATAGCTTTGATGTTCATGACGGATATAACTTAAGACCAGAATATTCTGAAAAATTTAATTATAATAACCCATTTGCAATATTTACAATGGGTCCAACTGGTTCTGGAAAATCTACTTTAGTTAATAAAACTATAGAGTTGCTTTATAAAACTCGCTCAGTTCCTTCTTATAATAGTATTATTCTAGACGAACTTATTGAAAATAACAATTTGTATAAAGCTGGTGTTAAGGATATAGTAACTCGGTTTCATTGCAATGAATCAATGAATCCTGGGACAGAATGTGACTTAAATAACCCAAGCACAGAAATTCTTGATAATTTTTACAATTCTTATAAAACAACGAGATTTGGTAAAGGAAATTGCGTTCAATTTAATTCAGATGCTGCAGATAAAAGTTGTGATGATTTGTTTAATGAAAAATGGGAAAGTTCTGTTAGAAAGGGAGAAAATATTGTAATAGAGACAACTGGTTATGTAATACCTTGGTGGTTTATAAAAAGATTTAAAGATTTTAACCCATCCGTAAATTACAATTGCGTTTTTGTTTATTCGTTGGCTAGTTTTAGAAAATTAATAGAACGAAATATTTTAAGAGCTAAATACTCTCTAACAAAATTTATTGAAAATAATGATAATCCAGCTCCAAGGTTGCCAAATGTCTCGGAAAATGTTTTTAAAGGAGTAACAAATGCAATAGTTAATTCTTTAATAACTTTAAGAAATAGTTGTTTGAGACAAGGTAGACCAAGAGACTTGGCTTGTGGTAATAATGAAGATAGAAATAATCTACAACCAGTTAATATAATTAATAGTTCAGGAAAATACACTTTATTAATATTTGATAATGAAAAAAAACGTTCAAAATTAATTTATGATAGCAGAACAAGTGACAGCTATATGTCTCAAAAAGATTTTAAATTATTGTTGTCAAAATATGGTTTATTGAAAACACAAGCTGAAAATGACGCAGCGGCAGCAGCAGCAGCGGCAGCAGCAGCGGCAGCGCGTGCAAATGTTCAAGCTGGTGGAAGAAGAAAATTAAAAAGAAAAAAAACTTTCACTAGAAAGTTTTATAAAAATAAAACAAGAAAAAATAAATAAATTCATAACCCCAAAAGTTTATGATATTAAAATTATTTTAATTTTTTTTTTTTTTTTTATTTAAAGAAGTTTACTTAGCGCTTCTATGTTCTCTTTTGACAATGACTCTGGAAATTTTGTGTGGAAATGAATTATTAAATTTCCAGTGTGTCCTTCTCTCGTTAATCCCATATTTGGAATCACTTTTTGATACTCTGGAGGAATTATATTTCCAGCCAAATTATTAATTGTGTATGTCTTTCCATTAATATATTTTAAATCAAATGTAAATCCACACAATGATTCTTTGAGAGAAATATCCTTTTCCATAATTAAATCTAAACCACGACGATTGAAACAAGAATCGTTGTTAACGGCTATAAATATTTTTATATCTCCTTTACAGTGTTCATTTATTATATTGCCTTGGTCTTTTAACATTATTATTTCATTGTGGTCTATTCCTTTAAATATATCCACATAAACCGTTGCAGTTTCATGCACTTTATTTCCATTTTCTAAAAACCATCTCTCAATTTCAACTGGTAATTTTCCACCATTCAATACAGTTTCCATATTAATTTGAATTGTTTTAACAATTGCTGGTGGTTTTTCCATTTGATTTATATTAACCGGAACTCCATTTCTGAAGATTCTTATATTTGGTCCTCCAGGAAACCCGCCTGCAAATATTCCTCCTGGCATCCCATGCATTCCAGGCATTCCGGGCATTCCACCAAAGAATAATCCTTCAATTATGTCATTTATGTCCGGCTCACCGTGACCACCAAAACTATTCATTCTCATAAATGGATTTCTCCTAGACGCGTCATATTCCCGCCTTTTATCGTTATCACTTAATGTCTCATAAGCTTCATTCACTTTCTGGAATAGTTTTGATTTTTCAACATCTCCTTTGGTTCTATCTGGATGATATTTGAGAGAAAGTGACCTATAAGCCTTTTTTATTTCTTCGCTATTTGCATTTTCTGAAACACCTAATGTATTGTAATAGTCCTCCGCCGACATTTTAATATTATTCCTTGAGATAAACTTAAATAAAAATTTACGAATATATTTATTAATGGAGCATAACCTCTTTATCAATAAATTTCAACCATTGTATTTTAAAGATTTTGAAGTAGATGAAGAAATGGTCCAAATATTACACACTCTTATTGACATGAACAATCTCAACATCCTTTTTATTGGTGATATGGGATGTGGAAAAACTTCTATACTAAATGCACTAATTAGAGAATATTATAATGGAAATACTGATAAGCAATACACCGACAATGTTTTACACATTAATAGTCTAAAAGAACAAGGGATTAATTATTATCGCAATGATGTTAAAACTTTTTGTCAAACCTGTTCAATAATAAAAAATAAGAAAAAAATTGTTGTTTTAGATGATATTGATTTAATTAATGAACAAAGTCAACAAGTATTTAGAAATTGTATTGATAAATTTAGCCATAATGTTCATTTTATATCATCTTGCAGTAACATTCAAAAAGTCATTGAAAGTTTGCAGTCACGATTCACTATTATTAAAATTAAACCGTTACAAAGAAATAATTTAGCAAAAATTATGAAAAAAATTAAAGTTGCTGAAAATATAGAAATTAGCGAAGATGCTGAAAACTTTATACTAGATATTTGCAACAATACTGTTAAAATACTTATTAATTACATGGAAAAATTTAAATTGCTTGCTGTCCCAATAACATTTGAGCTGGCAAATAGTGTTTGCACTAATATTAGTTTTTTCTCATTTCAAAAATACACGGAATATCTCAAAACTAAAAATTTAGTAGAAGCTATTCAACTTATCTATTCTATTTATGACAAAGGATACTCTGTTATGGATATTTTAGATAATTATTTTTTATTTATTAAGACTACAAATATTTTAACAGAAGACGAAAAATATATGATAACTCCATTTATATGCAAATATATAACAATATTTCATAATATTCATGAAGATGAAATAGAGTTAGCGTTGTTCACAAATAATTTAATTACCAATTTTACCTAACTTAAAAATTTTTTTACATTATATATATTATAACATGTCAAGTCTAACAGCTGTTAAATATGAGAACTTAATTGATATTGGTTCTCATTCCATTGGAAATGTTAATAATTACGATTATTATATTTCAGCCACCGTTAACGTCCAAGATTCATTTACCCCTGAATTATTAAATACCTTTATTGTCACTCCGTGCGTGGCATTTTTTGGATTAAATGACACAATTCCTAACGATTTACCTATTAGCGTTTTTAAGAAACATCTTTCAAGCGTTCGCAGCGAAAATACAGTTAATTTAGATTTTTATACAAGCAATTTTAATAATATCTTCTTGAGAATTGATGTCAATGGTGATGAAATTGAATGGTTAAATTATGTATCCATTGAAAAGTTAAATAAAATCAAACAACTTGTAATTACTCTTAATCCTTTTGACAATGAGGTTGGTTTACAAAAGTTATCTAACACGCATTACCCTATTCACGTAGCATCAAAGGAAGAAAAGGTTGTTGTTACCTATTTAAGAAAAGAATTTGTCACTATTACTGCTGAAGAACCTGTAGTCGCTGAAGAAGTAGTTGTTGTTGAAGAACCACTTGTCGTTGAGGAGCCAGTTGTCGTTGAGGAGCCAATTGTCGTTGAGGAGCCTGCCGTCATTGTTGTTGAGGAGCCTGCCGTTGAGGAGCCTGCCGTCATTGTTGTAGTGGACGAAGTTGTTGAAGAAGAACAAGTTGTTGTTGAAGAATCAGTAGTTGTTGAAGAACCAATAGAAGCTGCAGAAGAGCCCGCACCAGTTGAAGAAGAAGAACCGGTTGTTGAGGCATCTGCCGCCGAAGAAGAAACATCAGAAGATTCTACGGAAGAAGCAATTGTTGATGAAACATCTCCCGTTGAAGAACCAATTATTAAAGAGGGTAAGAAAAAAGGAAGACCAAGAAAACAAAAATAAATGTTATTACAGCACACAAGATTCTAAGAAGGGAACAATTGCCTTGATAGAATAAATATTATATTATAGTATAAATATAATATAATGTCCAATCAGACTTTTAAAAATCAAATTCCAACAGAATTGTTATTTGAAGTTTTAGATAATACATGCAGCAAAACTGATAAATATTATATTATTAACAATGATTCTTATAAAAAAGGTCTATTTACAAATGCAATAAGCGAATTTTTTGAGAAATGCAAACCATATTATCATTTATCAAAACAAAAGTATTTAGAGAGAAAACTCGCATATAATACATTTACGACTGTTTTAAGACAAATCTGCAATTTTAATAAAATAACATACACTTCGCAAATAAAATATGATAAATCTAATTATAACATCATTTATTATGTTTATTTCGCAAATATATAATATAATTTTATAACTAAGAGTCATGAAATTATATTCAATTATATACGGATTTTTTGATTGTCTTTCATGCAAAACTAAACCAGACGATTTTGACCCCACATACGACTACAGTGATGAAGAAAATGAAGAAATACAAAGCTGGCCTTATCAGTTTTTTATGGTTAGATAAAATTCATTAAGGCTTAGGGTCTGTATTCTTTCTTATCAAATGTGTGGCAAAAGGAATGGGTTTAAATCCCCACAATCCAAAACCCGATGGAACTTGCCAATAACCAATCCATGTTCTTGGTCTATTTACCATTGGCTCAATTGTTCCCTTCTTAGAATCTGGGGTACTAGCCAATAAAATATATTTGCTTATTATCACATTTGATTCCAAGACTTGTTTGGGAGAAAGCCGCGCAAACCACTCATAATGACGACGATTTAATATTTCTTTTGATGGAATATAAATGCCGTAAGCCTGAGGATATAAATCAATATAATCGTTTGATAATAAATCATCAACCAATATTGTTGTGTCATCCATTGTCTTTGTTCCTATTAATTTTCCGGGAATCAATTTAACTTGACCTTTATTTGCACGAGTATTGCACCAACGATTAAAATCTCCCAAAAACTCCGCTTGAGCCGTGTAATCAGAAGAAACCTTGCGTTGCATAAAATCAATTAACTCTTGCATTACTGGATTTTCTTTTGTAGAACCCATAAAGCTTGTGTCTGCATAAAATTCATGCGTCGTTGACGTAATATTTCTATCCACAGTTTCACAAACAAACACTTTCTCTCCACTTGTTCCCATGTTATATAAATCTATTAGGTCTCTCATGCATAAAAAGGATGGGGGCACAATCATTCCTCCGTAAGTATATAATAACTTTGCAATTGCGAGAGAACGAACATAATCTAAAACTGGACTTGATATTGATGTCATATTAACAGACCATCCTGGAATTAACTTTGCAAAAGAATCATCATCTATTAAACATATGCGAAACGATTCTTCGCATTGATTTATAATACTCTTAACTGTTAAATACATGTATGGTTGATTTAATTCAAATGAACTGCGAGAACCAAAACTAATCCAGTTTCTGGCATTATATTCGTATGTTATAGGAATCCACAAAATTGGTTTTTTTTCTTTGGCTAAATCTGTGTCCATTAATAAATATTTTTGAATTGAATTGTAATTTTCGCTGTTTTCTTCTCTCATGCGTTTATCTTCATATCTATTGTATAAAAACCATACAATCATCAAAACAATTAACAGATATATGTAGTTCATGTAATTTTTTATCTTAAATGGCATATATAATATTATTATAGATTTTATTTCATCTAGATGCCATTATTTATTTTTTAATAGTTGCAATCCAGTCCAAAATTCTTGATTCTTTTGTTTTGCCATCTCCGTTTGTTTTGCTAATTCATAGGCTCTCCTTACTGCTTTTTCTTCTTCCTTTTCATTTCTTTGCTTTAAATACTGTTCCGCTTGTTGTTCTGATAATGGTTTCGTATCTTGACTGTTCCTATAATTCATATATTCATTTACACTTCCAAACTTTTGTTTCTGTTCATAGTCTTCTTCTGTAACCGGAATAACAGTTTCTGTGTGTGCCTTGTATAAATCTTGAAATCCTAATCCGCTAAATAATCCAGAGTCATAAGTTCCGGGCGCATCGTTTGATAACTCTGAAGATGTTATTGAATTGGTTGCCCATATTTCCTGAACATCTTCTCTCACAATGAGAGAACGAGCCTTTTCCTTTTTTTTATCAAATTCTCGTTTCATTGTGGCCATTGATACACCGCTATTATTTAGGTTGGCTTCTTCAAGGTCTTCATCCGTCTTTAACCAATCTCCATATCCCTTTTCTTCGTGTTCATTGGATAACTTATTTCTCTCAAATTGTTCATTGAACCACCTATTAAAGTTGGCACTCTTCTTAAATTTTTCATTGGATTCAAAGAATTGGTCCAATAGAACTGACTTATCTTCATCTGAATAACTTGAATATTCTGTATTTTTTGGGTTTTTACTATCAACGTCTCCTCGTTTTTTGAATTCCCAAACCGAATATAACATCTTATAAGCTTTTGAATAAAAAAGAAAATAATCCGCTGAAAGCTTGGATTTATCTGGATGTGTTTTTAAAACAATTTGTTTTGCGCGCTTCATGTCATGTTCATCAAAGTTAACAGGAATTTTAAATAAAGAGAGAATGTCTTGCAAATTATAATTGTTTATATCTAAATCTACAGAGTTCATATACAAACATTAGAAAAGGTTGTTTATTATTTTACCAATAAGTAATTTTTTTAATATAATTAAATTATATTAAATGAGCGCCGACGAGTACAATCAGCTAAGGCACTGTTGCATCACTAAAACACAGAGTTGCCTTAAAACTATTTACGAATCATTGCAGTCAGGAACACTAGACCCGTTTTATTTAGATGACGATGGATTAAGTGGACTTGATTATTTACTTATGCCTGATGAAGAGGGCCATAGTTATGGTTATTTTTTAGCATCTAGCCTATACAGAGATTTACTTGTATTATCTATAAAAATGTATTATGAAAAAGACCCAAATGACCCAATTTTACATAGAAGTTTACAAAAAATATGCACAGACCCACTACTTTTTCAAGCATTGGAAGAACGTTTACGCAGGACGGTTGGAATTCTTTTACATACTTATTGCAAACCAGTAAAACCTGCCGGAGGTGTAGAAGTTATGAAAGGAACCTATGCTCAAGCAGAATCGTCTGACAGTCTTCCACTTGCTGAACAAATGGAACATGGAATTGCCATTCCTGTTTCACCAGAAAGAAATTTTTTAATTGGGCGGGAAGAGGAACTATATGAAAGACAACCAATGCCAGAGGATTTAAGAGCATATAGAGAAGCAGAAAAACGCGGTGGTCTTAGAAAACAAAAAAGAAGTAAAAACAAAAATAAGCAATTTAAAAGAAAAACCAGAAAACCCAGAAAGTCAAGAAAAAATAAAAAAACATCAAAATCCAGAAAAAATTAATGAACATAATGATTTATTCAAGGAGAATACAAACTTAAACTGCGGTATTTCAATAAGGAGGTGTTTAATCTAAAAGCAACCAATCTTCGGGCAAGCACACCCATTTGTAGTAACTAATCTTATCCCACTTGAACAGTTCGTTTGATATATTGAACGATTCAATTGTAACTGCACCATGGTCCTTGCAACTGTCGCGGTTTTTGTAATCAACAATTGGAGTAGAATGAATAATAAATTGGTCTTTGATTGTTTTTGTTTCTTCCACGGTGTCATATACAACAGCAAGATGACCTTGGTCCTTTTCACCAAAATCCTTGGCTTTGTAACGCGCCATTAAAAGCGTTCCTCTTGGGTATCGTGTATTGATATCAAATTTTTGAATGCGCTTGTTTTGATACAAATAAGCGAACCATGCAGTGGTTCCACCGGGAAATTTTTTATATAATTCTCCATATTTGCCGCGAATCTTTGGACCTATCCCAGGAATAGTTAATCCACAGAATCTGCGCAACAAGTTCGGCAATCCGGTGCAAACAATATATTTATCTTTTTCCAAAATTTCTTTGGCGGTTGGTGGTGGAGAATTTTCGCACCAAAATGCATTGTCACCAGTAAATGTTTCTATTTCTCCATTCACATACCATCTAAATGGAAGTCCTTTTAGGGACTCTGCATAAAGCATAGCTTCCTCAACAGTTGTCTTCATGATTGTTATTTTAGGGTTTGTTTATTCCAAGAGAGGAGAGAAGAAGTTTTCAATTTTTCTGTTAATCAAACAAAAATTCGTATAAAATAAGTTTTTATATTTAAATCGCAACATTTAAATATAAATAAAAATTTTTACGCAACTGGTAATTTAAAATAAAGCATCCTTTGAGAATGCGTTCAACCGATTATAATGATATTCAGTATCAGAATAACCACCAATAAACTTTCTCTCAAAAAAAACAATTGGAAACACTCTTACAGATTTTTCTGCTGTTTCTTCTATAAATTTTATAAACTCCTCCTTGCGTTCAATCAAGTATTCATCGCAATCAACTATAATCATTTCAGCTTTTACATTCTGCAAAAACTTCTTAACTTTGACACAATTTGGACAGCCCGTTTTGCTATAAACAGTATATCCTGTCATTTTTGGCTTTTCAAATTCTTGGTCCATATTTATATTATTGCTCGCGATATTTTTAAATTTTAATTGCCAAATTTCATTCTTTTTCTTAAAGGCTGCATGTCTTGAGTTTCCGCAGACGGTCTATAAAACTCGTCGGGGATAACTTGCGGAGAAGCCTCTTTCATAAGCTGCATCTCAATCTTTTTTGTCTTTTCAATCATTTGTTGAAGCTCATTGATAACAATTGCGCTCTGAATGGCAAAACTCTCTCTTTCGTCAAATTCGTCCATCATGGTTATAAGTATTTTGATTTTAATTTAAAGACTTAAAATAAAATCAATTTTTATTTGGTAAGCTGAGGCTGAATTTGTCCATACGCTTTTTGAAGCGCTAATAAATGTAATCCACATCTCTTAAAAAAAGCATCTAATTGACCGGGGTCAGCACCAGTAACGCTATCATCCGGAGCAAATGACACATTGCCTTTTTTATACATAAGAATAACAGGGATACCATTTACCATACGACGTTGCTTCAAATAAGAATATAAATCAATACTTTCATCAACATCAATATCTGCACAAATAACATTAGGAGGAGAAGATGCAAAGAATGCCTCTACAATGTGAGCAATTCTCTTGCAAGGACCGCACCATGTTGCACCCAACTTAACTATTACTAAACCCGGGTTGGCCTTTAATAAATTTAAAAATACGTCGCGATTTTCAAAAACGCTAATTACTTGCTTTGTCACCGCATTTGACATTTATAATATAAATATTTTAAAATTCCTAATTCTAAACTATTTACTTTGTTTATTATTTATCCTTGTTTATAACAATCTCCTTGCTTACATTTCTTATTATTTTATTGTGGTGTTTTTCATCTTCTTCTTTTGTTGAACCGCCCATGGAATGAATAACAATTTGATGGTAATCCATGTGTCTTTTTGAATCATAATCATCTGATTCTGGGTTTTTCTCTCTCCATTCATTGATTTGCTTGAAATTTTTAGCCGCTATATATTTTATAGCATTTTTCATTTTATTCTTGTCATCATTGTCTTTTTCCCAAGAGTCTTTATCCTTTACATATAAAATTTCTCTCTTTAAATCGCTACAATGAATAGGTCGTTTATAAACATCTAGTTCTTTAAGTCCTCTAATAAAAAGTTTTGAAATTCCTTCAGAGTATCCTAATCGGCCAACCATGTCCAAATCAGTTGTATTTAATTGAAGTTGATTTATAAAGTCCATAATGTTGAGAGCATCTTTGCACTGTTCATTCAAGAAGAATTGCAAGTTAAAGTTGTTGGTATTATTATTATTAGTGGTATTGTTAGTAGTATTTCCAATCTTAGGGATAGTTTCTTGCAGTAGTTTTCTCATTTCTTGGTTTTCTAAAAGGATGGCTTGGTTTTGTTCAACGACTTTTATAAACATTTCCTTTAAAGATGGTTCATCGGGTGGAGGCCATTTATGACAAGGGGAAATAACTTCATTAGTAGGTTCTGGTTCATTTAGATAATTGCATTTTTTTTCATGATACCATAAACTATTGCGAGCAGCATACGTCTTGTTGCATTTTCTACAGGAGTAATTTATTTTTGGAGAACTATTTTGTTCTAAAATCGTTCTATCCATATGTTTTCGTGTCAAAATATGTCTATTCCATTCATTTTTTTTACATGTATTAAAGTCACACAAATTGCAAAAAAATTTTTGGGGGTTTTTTGGGGCACATTTCATTCTAAATTGTTCTATATTATTAGAACAAAAAAAACTCCTAAACCCTTTTCCCGAAAAATACTAAAAAAATTATGGTAACACTTTTTGAATCAAAAAATTGGAATTGTGAGCATTCTGGTCTAAAATCACTTTTGGGAAAATCCGAGTTTGGTAAAGTCCCAGGGTTTTCAGAAATTGGACATTTTTTTTGTCCATTTTTGAATTTCTCGAACACTTTTGCCAAACAAGAAAATCCCAGAAATAGATATTATCTTTAAATGTACTTAAAGAAACTGGGCCGCCTTACTGAGAATATAAATGCAAAAATATATATTATTGAGATTGTCTAGAACCTTAAATAAGAAACCAAAACTACAAACAACCAAGTGTTACCATACAATAGAATATATATTATTAAGTAATATAAATATAATAAAGGATATTACTATATAAATGCTGAAACGAGCATTCATTTTTGCATGCTTTATCCAATCAAGTTTTCAATATATGGCAAAATTCTTTAATCATTGGCACTGTGTTGGAATTAAAGATAATGTAGACTTATCCAAACCTGTTAAATTCAACGTTGGAGAACTTCCATTAGTTATGTGGAAGAACAAAGATAATGAGTTAATTACTTGTTTAAACATATGCAAACATATGGGGTCAAAATTGGACAATGGCATAATTACAAATGATGGTTGTTTAAAATGCAGATATCATGGCTTGGAATTTAGTAAGGAAGACCGATTTGGTGAAACTATGGAGCACGAAGGAAAACTATTTTGGTCTTACAAACCAAACCAACCCGTCCCTCATAAAATTCCATTTTTTAATAGTCCTCACTATGAAAAATCCTTTTTGCAAATAGATATGGAAGCTTCATTGCCAGACAGCGCGTTTAATACAATGGATTTGAGACACCCAGAGTATGTTCATAAGGGCGGCTTTGGTAGTTCCATTCCTCCAACAAATATAAAGCAGTTTCAATTTAAAGACCGAATTGGCTTGTCATTTGACTATATATCAAATCCAATGATGAAGTCATTGAATGAAAATGCCAGAACAACCCATAACTTTCACATGTATGTTTATCCAACTTTTACCTGGTCTCGCGTTTCATTTAGAGACAAACACCTAATTATAGCCGTAAATTTGCTTCCATTAGAAAATAAAAAAACGCGCTGGTATGTCACAATATGTCATAATTATTATAAAGCTCCACTTCAAAAAAATATTATGAAAGGATTGGCAACATACATTTTAAGTCAGGATTACTTTCAAATGAAAAATCAATATCCCGAAAATAAATTAAAGACCGCTGTATTATTTAATCACATCTTCAAGGATGAAGATGTAATATTGTGGTTAAGGTCAGAGTTTAAAGATTACAAGTTTCCTGATGTAAATGTTTGTCTTGATTTATTTACAGAATATAACTCAAACAAGTCAAAACCATAACTTCTGCGATATATTTTTCTACTTTGTCAATTTCTATTTTAAAGTTAAATAAATAAAAAAATAATTCAGAAGGAGACTTGCACATTTATTATGTAAATGATAGCCCTTTGGTAAATTATCTCGGGAGCAAAGCAGAAAAAAGGATATTTAAAGCCTGTGTTTATAGAAATTCTTTTCTTGTTCAAAAGTTGAATGAATTGTCAAACCCAAATAACAATAGAAAAGGCATTTTATTAAGTAATAAAGATACAGACGAATTGGGTGTAAATACAATTACACCTGTAATGTGGGCTTTGTATAATGAGTTACCTCCAAAAACTATACAAAAGCCACACAAACATAATTCAGTTGCTTTAGATTTATGCATAAAATGTTCCGATAGTGAAAATATTTATACTCTAATTGGCGATGAATTGGATGAAAATGGAAATATAATAAATCCCCAAAAGGTTCTTTGGAAAGAAGGAGCCATGTTCATCACTCCTCCGGGGTTATGGCATTCTCACAATAATGTTGGAGACACATACGCATATATTCTCCCAATTCAAGATGCCGGATTGCTTTTATATCAACGAATTTTGGGTATAGTTTTAAAAAAATAATTCAATTGCACAAACAATAATTATTTTTTATACTTTCTTGCAAGACTTGAATTTTTTGCCTTTCTTGTCTTAGATTTTATTTTTCTTGTTTTTCTTGTTTTTCTTGACTTGCGACCTCCTTCAACAATTGGTCTTAATGTATTGTCTAGGATATATGGTTTTCCTTTAATCATGACTGTCGCTCCAACCTTTTCATTGGGATAAATTACATCAAAGTTTCCTATAGCCGCTGTTCTTCTTTGTGCTTTAAAAAACGCATTTTCTGAGTCTCTTATCATTTGCCGTCTATCTCTATCTTCTTTAGCTAAATCGCGTCTAACATAAGGCTTGTTCATTTCGGCTAACTCTTGTGCTACTGCTTGTTTAGCGCGATTGCATTCTTCAACTGTGTTAAATTCAAAATCAATTGATGCGCGATATTTTTCATCCGTTGGACATTTTACATGTTTTTTTCTTGCAAGACTTAAATCTGTTGCTTGACTTTGAAAATTTGTTTCAGATATCTTTTTTGAATCTTTGCTTCTACTAAACATATTACCAAAGATACTACCCATCTAATATAAGAAAATATTTTATACTTACTGTTAATAAATATAAATATAAATATAACTATTAACAATGAAAGCGCCATACATTCCAACCGAGTTATTAGATATAATATTACAATACGATGGAAGAATTAAATATAAAAATAGAAAGTTTGTAAATATAATACATAAAAATGATGAAAGATATAATATTATTAAACCAGTTTTTGAGAAGAAAATGAAAATAATGGAAACAATAGAATTATGTGATTCGGGTTTTTACTTTGAGTTTAGTTTTAATATATCTAAACATATAGGTTTAGTTTATGATTATAACTTTTCTTATAAAAATAAATTTGAAATATGTTATTATGACACAAGAAACAATGGATGGAAACAAATTAGAACATATTTAATAACTTGTGAAAATGGGAGTTTTAAATTAAAAACCTAAACCATAATTTCAGTTACATATTTTTCTAGTTCGCCAATTTCTATTTCTGGAAGTTCCACGTGGGATTCCCAGAAATACCTGCAAAACGCCCAAGTAAATTCACAATCTGTTGGATATAACTCAGCATAATCATATTTGAGTTTATTATACAATTTGTCTGGAAGGAAACTCAAACTCTGTCTAGGCAAAACGTAACAAAGCTGAACAAGCGGACTAACGGCAACATGTGAGTTTGGCTGAATAAATGTGGTTTCAAAGTAGGGAATAAAGCGAAGTAAATCCTTGAGCAAAGGAGGATAATTATGATTGTAACACCAACGCCAATCAGGACACCCACTTGTATAATATTTCATGGTCCACTCAAGGCCTTGCAAATAGTTGATGCAAATTTCCTTGCACCTATCCTCGTCAATGTCAATCTTGAACAAACATTTGTAATATCTGTATCGCCAACCATCCTTGAAAGGATTAATATACTTCTCAAGCTCGCGTTCATATGTTGGAATTGCATCAAACTTGGCATATTTCTCTTCTGGTGTGCCAGTTGGGTAATTGTTTCTCTCTCTCTTATCGCGAAGCTTTACCTCATTTTTGAAATATTCGTCTTCCATTGCAGCAAGAAACTCTACAAACTTTCTCACATTCTTCCAGTAAATGGTCTTTCCATCTGTAAGATTTTCATTAGTTCCGCCGAGGGTCGCCTTGTATGCATTGAGAAGTTTATCTACACCTCCTGTGCGAATATTTACTGCGGGAAAGTGAGGCATAAAGTCGTTACCCAAGAAGAAGCACAAGAAGATGTAATCATACACGCGATTCTTCTGTTGCTCTGTTGTCAGCTCTTCATCGTTATTCATGTTTAACGTAATAATGCGAGCTAAATCAGGAATATCAAGAAGATAAGTTTCATTGGGTTCCAACGAATTGTCAATTGTCTTGATAAACTCGGGTGTCTCCCTGAACAAATAAATCTTCTCGCTAATTGGCAAATGGTTGATGGACAACATAATAAGGTCAGCGTCTAGACCATATATTACTGTGCTCTTATCAGCGTGTTCCTCGGAGTTTGAGCGAATATAGTGAAATATCTTGTGCTCACCTTCTCCAATTTCGTCCGAGGTGGATACAATAATTTTTTTGAGCCCATATCTGTTAGCATCTTTGAAATGTGCCAAGATTCCTACACTAAGGTCTTGCATGAAAACAGTTCCTGGGGTAATGGCAGTTGTATTCCAAGGGTCAGTGCCGGCTGGCTTCTTATAGATTGACTTGGATATCTCATTTTGATACCAAGACTTGTATCTTCTGTTTCTTTGCTGTTCCAATTTTGCAACTGGTGCCACACCATCAAATGCAACCATGAGGACGTTATCCGGGGAAATAAGCGAAATGTACTCTTCAATCTTCTGGATAACCCTTTGAATAATTGTCTTGGTTGCTGTGTCAGTTAGTTCCTCAAAATTAATATTGCGAACTGCATCATAGATAATGGAGTTGCAATCCATATATAAGTTATTGATTATCATCTGGCCCTTCAAGAGCTTTTTAATAATTTCTGGATGATTCTTAACAATGTATGAAAAGTAGCTTGGTATTCCCATTCTTGGTATAACTTGCTGATGTACATTTAATATGTTTGCAAATATTATTATTCAATTTTTTGAATTAAAGTTGGTAAATTCTAATATTCACATAAATAAGAGTATGGATAAAAAAGGACAACAAACATTAAAAAATTCGCAGGATATATTTAATCTGGTAGAGAGAAAATTAACATTCTTTCAAGATGTTATCCAAAAAACAATACTAAACTCTCAAAAAAATAAGATGTTTGATATTTTAGGAGTTAGTGACATGACAAATTGTATAAATACTCTTAACAGTATAAGCGAAAAGATGAGAGAATTAAATGATAGTATATCAGGTTTGCCAACGGATATAATTGTAAATAAGTTGCAATTTTTAAATAATGAGTTGTCCGGATTACTAAAAATATATGGAACAGAATCTTTTGATGATTTGCTTTCAATATGTTTTGGAAATAATAATTCTATAGTTGTAAATGAAGCAGATATTATTAAATATGAATTACTAAAAAAATATTTTCATCCAACCCAATACAAGGTTGTAACGTTAAAAAAAACAGATGGAGATAAGGTAAAAACATCATTCATGGAAGAATGTGTTACCGATAAAACGCCAAATTTTGATTGCAGTGATATGGCAATGAATTCAAAACAATTTCACTTAAAAGTTTATGGAATAAAAGTTTATGTATATCATAGTGGTTTTAATAAACATTTGCTTATATATGGCATCGTTGATGATATAGTGGTGGGATATCTTAATAATAAATACATTAATAAAAAGATAGAGTTAATAAATGCTATAAAACCAAGTGATGATGAGTTTAAAGGTGAATGCTTTGATAGATATATATCATCATTAACTTTGAAAGATTTTTTAATTAATGGTCATCAAGAAATTATAAATAAATATGTTGGAAATGTCACTCAAAGTAAATTATTAAAACAAAAAAATTTGACTCAAGTTGTAAAAGATTTTATTTTAAACGATTTATACACAAAACGAGGCGTTATTATGCAATTATTAATTAGCTCAAATGAGTATGATAATAAATATCTGGCTTATTTATTGTATGACCTATTATCAAATGATGCAAATGGAACAGTGGATACAGTTGAACAAACCATCTTATTTGACAGTTTTCCTTGGTCAATAAAACAATATTTTAGAGAAGCCATGAAGAAAACTATACAATATACCAACGACTTATCAAATTTTGACATTAATAAAATACCACTTGAACAACAAATATGCTTGATGAAAACAAATGATTCTGTAAAAGAAAAAGCCATGGTAAAGTTGAAGGAAGTTAAAGCAAAATCAGAGGATTCTGGGTCAAAGGCTCGTCAGTATTTGGACGGTTTATTAAAAATACCATTTAATGTATATGCAAAGGAACCTATAATGTTTTTAATGGATGAAAATAGACGATATATGTTAGAAATCCTTCACGATGATAAAATTAAAAAGTTGTTGAACATTGGTCAAATAAAAGATAAATATACGAGCATTGAAATGTTGAGTCACATAAAAAGCATAAAGGACAAGACAGTTGAGGCAAGCGGTCAGGATTTAATAAAATCAATAAAGAAAAAGTTTAATGGTTATGATAAACCAACTTTAATATCAAATATAAAAAAAATCAACGATATAATTGAAAGTAAATCTCTCTCCATTCCAAAAATAAATACAGTTGGCTTTCTAAAAAAAGACATCTTTGAACGCGTATTAACATTTATAAACTTCTGCAGTACATCACACAAAGATATATTATTAGAATTAAATTCAAATATAAAACAGCTAACTGGGTCTTCATTGCAAATAAAATCAATTGAATCAAATTTTGGAAAGATAACAGATTACATGCAGAATGTTAAGAAGACTTTGGATGAATCTGTTCATGGTCATGAAAAAGCAAAGAAACAAATAGAGAGAATAATTGGTCAGTGGATAAATGGCGAGCAAGATGGCTACTGTTTTGGGTTTGAAGGTCCACCCGGAGTAGGAAAAACTTCAATGGCAAAGAAGGGGTTATCAAGTTGTTTGATAGATGAAAATGGAAACAGTAGACCATTTGCTATGATACAAATGGGTGGTGATAGCAATGGAAGTTCATTGCATGGACACAACTATACATACGTGGGTTCAACCTGGGGCGGAGTGGTTCAAATATTAATAGATAAGAAATGCATGAATCCAATTATTCTTATAGATGAGTTGGACAAAATATCAAAGACGGAACATGGTAGAGAGATAGTTGGAATACTTACACATTTATTAGACCCAACGCAAAATGACTGCTTTCAAGACAAGTATTTTTCTGGAATAGATTTGGATTTATCAAAAGCTCTATTTATTCTCTCTTATAATGACGTGGATTCAATAGACAAGATTTTATTAGACAGAATACATCGTGTTAAATTTTCAAGTCTCTCTTTGGAGGACAAGTTAGTGATTGCAAAGACTCATATGTTGCCCGAAGTTTATAAAAAAATGGGACTAGAAGGAATCATAAATATGAGAGATGATGTTTTAAAATTTATAATAGACGAATATACTTCTGAGCCGGGTGTTAGAAAATTTAAAGAAATATTGTTTGAAATAGTTGGAGAGATAAATTTGGATATTTTAAAGAACCAACAAACAATGTTAGATTATCCGATTATCATTACAACTGAAGACATAAAAACAAAATATTTCAAGGATAAACAAGAAATTAAAATTACAAAAATACCAACCGCGAGTTCAGTTGGCATTATTAATGGTCTTTGGGCAAATGCAATGGGACGTGGTGGAATTATACCAATTCAAGCGAGATACTATCCTTGTGATAAATTTTTAAACCTAAAGTTGACTGGAATGCAAGGAGATGTTATGAAGGAGTCAATGAATGTGGCTTTAACTCTTGCTTGGAACTTGACTTCATTTGAAAATAGAGAGAAAGTTCGTCAATTATATGAAGAAAAAAGACACGGCATTCATATACATTGCCCGGAAGGAAGTGTCCCAAAAGATGGTCCTAGTGCTGGAACAGCTATAACTACTGTAATTTATAGCTTATTTAATAGTCAAAAGATAAAACACAATGTTGCAATTACTGGAGAGATTTCTTTGGATGGACGATGCACAGAAATTGGAGGATTAGACCTTAAATTTTTAGGAGGTATAAAGGCTGGTGTTAAAGAATTTCTTTACCCAACTGAAAATGAAAAAGACTATAAAAGTTTTATGGAAAAGTATGAAAATAAAGATATTGTGAAGGATATTATATTCCACCCTGTGAGTAATATTAGTGAAGTATTTGAATTGGTGTTTGAAAAATAATAATGTTTGTATTATCTAAGTATGTCAAATGGCCAATTTTGGATAGGACCGTATGGATTTTTATACAAGAAAAATGTAGGCGTAGGAGCTCGTAGAAGCACAAGAATGGGTCCTGGACTAAATGCAAATTCAAATCAACCAACTGATTTGAATAATAAATATAGTCCGGGCGGAGGAGGTGTTGGTGCGTCAAGTGTTGCAAATAGACGAGCAAAAAATAGATTGGCTACTATTTGTGGTCCAAATAGAAATTGCTTTCCTTGTTATAAAACACTTGGATTATATAGTCAAAATCCAAATGGGTTTTATTTTTGTCTATCTACTCCAACTATTCCTAGTCCAGTTATTCCTGTTCCAGTTATTCCTGTTCCAGTTGTTCCCACCCCAGTTATTCCCACTGGCGCTATTTTGGTTGATGGTAATGTTTCCGCCAATATGACTACAAGTGGAATGACACTATTAACATTTCCCAATAATGATGATGCATTTAAGTATTTACCCTTTACAGGAATGGACTTCTACTTTTTTGGAACAAATTATGGAAATTCAGATGGAACTATACCTGCCAAAAGTATTTACATAACTACAAATTCTGCTTTTGGATTTGGCACAGGTTATGCTCCATATTTTTTTGCAGCTCCAAGTTTCCCTGCGATTTATTTTGATTTTTTTGATAGTTGGAATATTGCTTCATATGTTTCGCCACCCCAAACTGGAACAATTACAGGTTTAAAATATGTAAGAATTGTCGCCACAGGAACAGACTATAGTAGTAGGGCTTCTTCAACAGTTAAAAAATCTTATGAAATATATTACGTAAGAGATAATTATTTTCAATATATGCAATTTAATTGTTCTGTTGAAGATGCAGTAGGATTTAATAGGTCTCAATATAATCAAGAGCAGGGTTCAAGGATAGCAAATGGAACTGCTTATCAATACATCTTTGGGTCAACCGTTGGGTCATTTGGCAATCAGCCACCAAATACCGGAGGCCCACAAGCAGGAGGAAGTTATGTTATTAGAAGTGACTTAAATGGAAATAATTGGCAATTTTTTCCAAATACTCATTTAGTTTTATAAAATATATTCAAAAAATAAATTAGAATACAATAATAAAATATTAATATAGTTTATTATTATATGAACGCCAATATTCCAAATACACCAAATTTACCAACTATGCAAACAGGAAGTGGGTTTGACGCACCATTAGTTATTATGCAACCCATGAATTTAATTGTTTTACTAGTGTTTTATTCTCCCATAATCGTCGCATTAGGAGTATTAAGCATGTCATTTATATTTCAAAATTTTAAAGGGTTCATTTATTTAGGGTTCCTTTTAGGTATTTCCGTTTTGAGAGAGTTTTTATTAATGATATTTGGAGCCAAAGCTGAGTTAAACACGAATAGGGTTTGCAACATGGCTCAATACAGCAAGTATGGAAATTCCGGATTTAGTGTATTTATCCTCTCTTTTACCGTGTTGTATATTTGCTTACCAATGTTCTTAAATGGAGATGTGAATTATTGGATATTCGGTGGATTGTTAGCCTATTTACTCGTTGATATTGGAATGCGTTATGCAAAAGCGTGCATAACAACCTATACTGATATTTTGCTGAATGTTGCAACGGGTGCATTTGCAGGAGCTGCAATCCCAGCACTGTTATACATAGGCGGGTCGTCAAAGTATTTGTTTTTCAATGAGATTTCAAACAACAAGGAAATATGTTCTATGCCAAAGAAACAGCAGTTCAAATGCAACGTCTACAAGAACGGAGAGCTAATTGCTGCAAATTAAGCCGATTCAACTGGTTCAACAGTTTCCACAGGAACAGGTTGTTGAACTGTTGGACGAGGAATAAAAAATCTAATGTTAGTTAAAAACCATTTTTTGAAATCAGCCATTACAAGCTGTCTTTGAAAAGTTTCGGCTAAAAGTTTCATATTACCTTTTGTTTGAAATGCGCCTACAAATCCATTATATGCAATAATAGGACCAATTCCACCATATCTTTCAGTTAATTTTGTTCCATCAAAAATTTCTTTTTGTTTTCTTCTATTTACAATGTTATGAAAAATGCACATTATATTTCTAAAGTCGTTCTTATTTCTAACTCCCGCGGGATTAACCTTAGAGAGAAAAGTTGTTGCATGCTCTGAACATTCTGGGCAAGGCAAAACTCGGCAAATTCTTCTAATAAACCCAAACAATGTTGGAAAAACTGAATGAAACTGTTCTTCATTTATTTTTTCTGCGAGCACATGAAAAAAAGTCCAAATAGGAGGCCCCCATCTATTCGGTGACATTAATATAAGAATAAAAGATAATAAATATAAAGACTTACTTCATTAATAAATAGGAATAATGCCAAAATATATTTTTGAAGGGGATATAAGTTTTTATGATGAATTATATAAATCTTTGGATGAACCTGAAAGTCATGAAGAAACAACAGAATTGTGCTTAATTACAAATGCTCCTCTAAAGGAAAACTTTGTGACGTTGGGTTGTAAACATAAATTTAATTATGATGCAATTTACAATGACATTTATTGTCACAAAAAGAAATATAATTCCATGGAAAGATGTGCTGTAAAACAAAAAGAAATTCGTTGTCCGTATTGTAGAACTATTCATAAAGATTTGCTGCCTTACGTTGAGGGTTATCAAAAGGTTCACGGTGTAAATCACTACGATGAAACACAAGAGTTATCAAACTATAATATTTATACATCGGAGTTTAAACATGGTGTTTGTTCTTATGTACCAACATCGTTGAACCCGACTAATAACATTATTGTTCCTCAAGTAAAATGCACTGGTTGTTATGTAAAAATGTTTCAAATAGATAATAAGACATATTGTGGTGTTCATTATAGGACGCGGACAAGAGAAATATATACAGCTAATAAGATTAAAGAAAAAATGGAGAAAAAGAATGCTCTAATGTTGGAGAAGCAAAAGATAAAGGACGAAAAGACCAAAGCAAAACTAGAAGAAACCATGAAGAAGCAAGCGGAAAAGTTAAAGCAAAAAGCAGAAAAAATGAATACAAAAGTAAATAAGATGAAAAATGAAAATGTTATTATATCTTCATCTCAACAACCCACGTCGGGTACCGACCAAACAAAATGCGTTCAAATTCTTAAATCGGGACCAAATAAGGGTAAGCAATGTGGGTGTAAGATAATTAGCCACGGTCTATGTGGCAAACACAACAAAACGAAAGATATTCCAGAACAACAAAAAGTTATAGAATAAAATATTAGTTATCAAAGAATATAAAATTAATTGTCTATTAATTTTATATGGAGACAAAGGAGGAGCTTGTCACAAATATTAAAGAGTGGATAAAGATTGATACAGAAATTGCTCAATTGCAGAATGAAATAAAGGCTAGAAAGAATAAAAAGAAGCAACTATCGGAATCTTTGATGGAGGTAATGAAAAAGAATGAAATAGATTGTTTTGATATTAATGGTGGTAGTTTGGTTTACAAGAAGAATACAATTAAAAAGCCAATAAACGCAAAAACTTTGATTTCAACATTAAAAAGTTATTTTGAAACGACGCCATCAAAAGCTGAGGAACTAACAAAGTTTATTTTAGACAATAGAGAGGAACAAGTAAAGGAGACGATTAAAAGAAAAGTGGATAAATAGTTTAAGATACAGTTCGCAAGTTGTGTTTTGTTGGCTTTTTGTTAGATTTTTTAGAAGGCTTCTTTGTAGGTTTCTTAACAGTTTTTTTTTCGGGTTTTTTTACAGGAACACTTTTCTTCTTAGGAGCCGGTACTATCTTCTTTTTTGGTGGTTCAGGACCCTGTTTTTTCTTTGGAAGAGGAGATAAAATTTTCTTTTGAACTGGGGCAGGTCTTTTTCTTTGGATGGGAGCGGGTCTTCTAACAGATTTGGGTTTGGGGTCGGGTTTCAAGGCTTTCTTAAGTATTCCCTTTGCAACATCTTTAATGAATTTTTGAGCTTCTTTGGGAATCTTAATTCCAGATTTTGATTGAGGAGAATCAACAGAATCGTCGGTTTTTTTTG
>Ga0209084_1000438_pt1 | contig 39340 bp, 37 predicted proteins | sample C_130820_MF_Meta_FD_187309 | JGI IMG/M metagenome (GOLD analysis project Ga0209084, IMG submission 187309) | Freshwater microbial communities from Lake Croche, Canada to study carbon cycling - C_130820_MF_MetaG (SPAdes) (version 2) | ecosystem: Environmental > Aquatic > Freshwater > Lake... | reverse complement strand
ATACAAATCCCCGTAGCTGTTCGTGCTGTTCTTTAACGGCATTCCCAGTCCTGTGATCGCATAGGTGTCATCTGTGAAAGAGGCAGGAGGGATCTCCACATAGAGCCCCTCATCATAGGCCGGATGCCCCGTCAGCTTCACCTTGGTCCCATACAAGGCCTCGGCGAGATTGAGAATGACCTCTGTCTCTAAATGCTGTCCCTGAGCTCCCGCTCGTTTCCAGCCATTTGTCTGACTGGTCTCGATCGTCAAAAGGAGATCCCCCGCCTTCTCGAACTCAGGAACCTCCGAGCAGACTTCCTGGAACTGGAGCACCTCTCCCTCCTGCGTCCCCGCCAGCACCTTTGCATCAATAATCCGCTTCTCCTGGATCTTCTTATTCCCATTACAGACTTCGCAGGTCTCAACACAGCGACTACCCTCTCCTCCACAATGACCACAAGGCCCCTGGCTCTGCATCACCATCCCTCCTAGATTCATAGTCTGCATATGGATGCCCGAGCCCCCACAGGATCCACAGGACTCCTTGCGCTTCGCGCCCGACCCCTGGCATCCAACGCACATCTTTGTGCGGTCGAGGTTAATCTGGAAGGAATGCCCGTAATATAACTGGGCTAGACTAAGCTTGAGCGTCTCTCTCTTGGGGGGTGCCTTTTGTCCCCTGTGTCTTGGGGGCTTGCCGCCGGGTCCGAACATCCCGAATAGATTGCTGATATCGAATGGAAACGGCATACCACCAAAGGGGCCGCCAGGCGGTCCTCCTTGGACCTGGTCGTTCGGGATCTGCCCCGTCATATCGTAGTGGCGTCTCTTTCCATCGTCTGAAAGGGTCTCATAGGCCTGCTGGACTTTCTTGAAGGTCTCCTCGTCGCCGCCCTTATCAGGGTGGTGTTTGAGCGCGGCCTTTTGATAGGCCTTCTTGATATCCGAGCCATTTGCGTTCCGCTCCAACCCAAGGAGCTTGTAGAGGTCTTGGCTCATTCTACTTTTTGAAAGTTTGCGATCATGCCTTAGGTTAGGAACCTAAGTAATTGATCCTCCTATTCTCTAATGGCTCAGCTTATCGGGCAGCAGAACATCTGGAATCAATGTATCACACTTCTGGAAACGAGCTGCCACATTTTTTTAACAGGAGCTCCTGGATCGGGCAAAACAACTATGATAAAGGACCTCTTGAAGCACTATGCTAAAACGCGTAGCAGAACACATCAGGATCAGTGGGGCGAAGAATCCCTTGAAGAGTGTCTGCTTTTAACACCCGATCAGGATCGAGGCATTCAGACCATTCGGACGCATGTGGCGATGTTTATTCGTCAGATGGCACCGCCACCTGTTGCCGGTGATAAAAAAGTGTATCGATGGGTTATTATTGACGATGCGGACACCTTCCCCCATATTTCACAGCAGGCTCTTAGGCGACCAATGGAGACGTATAGTCATATTACGCGCTTCATCTTTGTGGGATCCTCTGTGGAGGACTTGATTCCTGCGCTCAGAAGCCGATGTATCCATCTGCGTATGAATGCGTTTGATATGTATGAGTATAACCAACAGTTTCTGAGCCTCGTCAAGATGCCCCACTCAGACCTTTTCGATGAGACCATCTGGTCCTGGATCATGAATGTATCCCAGAACAACGTCAGTGACCTCATTCGACTTCTCAAACTCATACGGGATATTCTAAATACGACGAACAAGAAACCGACGACCGCCTTTATACAGAATATCTGCTCGACGCCCTTTCACTTAGATTTTTTGCCTCTACTAAATTTTTTGACAGAACGCAATCTTGTGGGGGGTGTCTATCAGATTCTGGAGATCTGGAAGCGCGGCTATACCTTCGAGGACATTCTGGAATCTTTTCAGACGATCCATGGCTTCTTTGGAGAGGGGTCGATGAAGGAGAATACCTTGGTTCATATCTTTCTCTTGAACGCTTGGATTGCCTATTGTAAGGGTAATACATCCGTTCTATCGCTTCAGAATATCTACTATAAGACGCTTCACGATAAGACAATCTCCTTTGATACCTCCTCGTGAATGACCACCACTTCTAATCTAGGCTCCAGGGGCACTTGAAGACCGCGATCAATGAGATGGCGTATGGCAATATCTGATTCCATGATCTGGTCCTCGCTCATACGTAAGAACCAGCCAAAGATCTCGCGATCCCTGAGCTCAGGCCACATGATTGGCACATAGACGGTGGGCTCGGGCACAGGGAAGGGGAGTTTGCCCTCAGTTCCTGTTGCTAAGATGTCCTCCAGTTCGATGCGACGGCCACCGCGTTTGCGGCCACATTCGGCCGCATAATCCACTTGAACGCCTGTATATTTACAGCTCAGGGCAACCCAGTCCCAGTTGGCGTCGCGGCGAATCTGCTGTCCTCCTCCCTCAGCATTGAGACGAGCGTGGGCGATCTGCTCCCATTCCACGAATAGGGGTTGGTTGGGCGTCGGGCTCCAGATGCAGCGAAATCCTGGGACGTTTGTTCCCTCCTTGCCTGCATAGCTCTCGTTGAGGTCCGTGCCGTAGAAGATGACGTGTTCCTTTGGCAGGGGACCAAAGGGCTTGAGGCAGACAGAGTGGGGATCGAGCCAGATGCCACCGAACTTGGCGAGAATGGCCGCCCGTATCCAGGTCATCTCGGCATCATTGACGGACTGGATGGGGTTGCGCAGCCGGACGGGCATGGCCTCGAGGCCCAACAGCGACTGGACGCCGATGAGGCCGTTAATGACCTCTATGCGATAATGATGCTGGTTCTGGATCGCGATGGTCTCGTAGCAGAGATTGAGGAAGGGGAGGTTCAGAGCGCGGCTGGAGCGGCCGCCGAAGTCATACCAGCGCGCCGAGTTGACATCGCTGGTGTCGTAGTAGAGCCAAATGGCCGGCTTTTCCTCGCCCTGTTTCAATAAGTGCTTGTTTCGAAAGGGGTTTTCTTCGATGAGTCTGCGACTTTGCATGAGCGCAAAGACCGCGCCAACTACAATGAGAATCAATAATATAACAATGAATTTTGTGCTTGATTCCATATCCCTATTAGTTAGTTTTGTTAAATTTATTTTCTAAGCAGGGAGTACAAATGCCCACTTTAGCTACAACGACCCTGACCGCCACAGCGGATTCTGCCATGAATATTAACCTATCATGGACTGCTGTAGCGAACGCTACATCCTATGCGGTGAACTATTCCACTAGTGCAACCATGTCTGGTTCTACCGTTATTAATACGAGTTCAGGGACTTCCTATACGTATAACTCTGCTCTTGCCGGCACAACCCTTTATTTTACAGTGACTGCGTCAGCGGCCAGTTACACCTCTTCTACATCCGCGGTTAAGAGTGCTGTTCCTAAGACCAATCCAGGGGCCTTTCCTTCCGCGCCAATTGTATCCTATTCGGCTACAGGTCAGCCGATCCTCACATGGACGGGTCCCACTACAGTCGGCTATAGTGGTTCTCTTACATATACCGTTCAGGATTCATCCAATGGCAACCCTTATGTGAGCGCAAGTACAACTGCAACCAGCCCCTACACGTTTTCGGGGCTCCAGGCAGGTGTTTCCTACAATTTACAGGTAATTGCTAAGAATTCGCAGAATCTTACATCAACAAGTTCTGTTGTCTCCGGCACTCCTTACACTACATCGAGCGCTCCTCAGAGCATTTCTGCGGCACTTTCTACTACAAGTGCGACGCAGGCGATCATAACGTTCAAGGCCCCCGCCTCAAATGGCTCAAATACGATCACATCCTACACTGTGACACCTTCTACTGCTCCAACAGCAGTTCAATCCTTCTCCGTTCCAACACCGGATGGGAATGGAAATATGACGGTCACAGTTACAGGTCTCAGTTTAAATACCACCTATACGTTCTCTGTGAAGGCAGTTAATGCGGCAGGATCTGGCACAGGTGCTAGCACAAATTCTGTAAAGACAAATACCACGCCTGGAGCTCCCACGTCGGTTATAGCAACTGTTGCGTCGAGCACTAGCGCTTCGGTCGCATTTACAGCTCCAGCATCAACAGGTGGCTTTGCGATTACAGGATATACTGTTACACCTTATATCGGTGTCGTAGCACAGACCCCTGTCAGTGGTTCCTCCTCTCCCCTAGCAGTTACAGGGCTGAGCGCAAATAACTCTTATACCTTCAAGGTTCAAGCAACAACTCTTGCTGGAACAGGGACAGCCTCGTCTGCGTCTAATACAGTTGTCCTACCGATCATTGTCTCAGCACCTAGTGGCGCATCCTATGCGCAGCCCTCTGGTTCTACCTATGCGAATGCTACAATTCAGTATACTGCGTTAGCATTGAGCGGCGCAACTGTGGCCCAGCAGAGTGCTGGTGTCTGGACGATTACAGCAAATGGTCTGACAGATACCTTGACAAACATCAAGATGATTCAGTGCACGGATAGAAATGGTTTGATCGTGGATGCGGCGGCTGGCACCTATGGCTCCCGCCTATCGAGCGCGGTTGCGGCGGCTCGCTCGGTGGGTTCTGACGGCGACACCATCTTCATCGGATCAGGTTCCTTTATTGAGTCAACAACTGTTACCATTCTCAAGTCTGTCACGATTCAGGGCCCCCTCTCAGGTGATCCTGCGATTATCGGTTCCACTGTGACTATGTATAATATCCATGTAATCTGCCACAATGTGACCATCAATAACATCACTTTGGACTACAGCTATCAGTCTACAACTGCCACATCAGGTGCCTATCCTCTCATGGTATATTATAGCACAAATCAGATCCCTCCTGGTGATTCGGCCTCTTCACCTCCAGGAATTGCCTACCGCATCAACAACTTTGCCTGCAACAACGTGGTCTTTACAAATCCTTTTACCAAGGGCACGGATCCAACGGGTTCTTTGGCGGCCAGTCAGCGCGGCGTAGCCTTAAATGGGGTCAATAACGTAACCTTTAACAACTGTGCCTTCCCCAAGGCCTTTAATTTTGGTTTAGCCATGTCGTCTTGTACCAATGTCACAGTGACTAACTCTACCTTTAATCCTTGTGGCTGGGGATCCGTTGGCATCTTCCCTTCAGGCAGTTATGTAAATCTAGCATCCTATACAACATCCAATATTAATCTGTCGGATTCAAACAATGTGTTTAATACGATGTCGCCTATTACAGTACAGCCTCGGGGAGCAACATCTGCCGTTGCTCTTCCAACAGTATCCCTTATACTTATGCAGCCAAATTCAGGAACATTAGGTGATTCTAATTATCCCTTTACTTGCGGGACAGATGGCACAACGGATGTAAAGCTCCCTTCTGCCTTTGATTATCTCTATATATCGGATCCAACTGTCGAACAAAAATTGGCTGGTTATACCTATGCGTCACGAGCACGCTACCTCTCTTCCCATCAGTATCTGGAATCTACTACAGCTGTAAATGGTTATGGTCGTCAGATCAGCACTGGCAACTACCTCATTGAGGACCGCTTCAACCCAGTTCCTCTCCTCAATAATATTGCGGTCTCTGTTCTTGAGTTCCAGTCTGAGTCGAATCTCCTGTCATCGCTCACAGATTCACAGCTATCTGCGGCAACTGCTGGAAGCACCGCCGTCATTATCTCAGACGACCAGCAGCGTTCCTACATCTATAATGCGAACGTGAGCCAAGCAGTTGCTAAGGCGGCAGCTACTGCGTCTGCAAATGCTGCTCTTCTACTTGCTCCATCCAGCCCCTTTACCAACCTATATGTCATGTCGCACACTGTGTCACCTACAAGCCCCAGCTCTCCCGTCTCCGTTCAAACTGCCTCATCAGACCCCTATACGATTCTGGTTTCGGCGCTGGCATCTCCCGCTGTCCGTCAGCAGGACTTATATGTCAGTAGCTCTGCGGATCGACAGGCGCTTCTTACAGCATCCGAATTAGCACCCCTTCCTCCCACGATCGTCTCGGTAGTCCCTGGTAATGGCTCTCTTACAGTTACATGGACGGACAATCCAGGCGGAAGCCCAACAGATCACTTTAATGTGACTGTGAATGGTAACACGAATAGCAGTGTAACAAGTCCCTATCAAATAACAGGCCTTACAAATGGCACCAACTATACTGTCAATGTGGATGCTGTAAATACGTATGGAGATGCCTCTTCGAACTCCAGCGGAACACCTGTGTCTGTGCCTGGGGCGCCCTCAGAAGTCAGTCAGGTAGCAGGGGACAGAACTATAGATGTGACTTGGTCTGCCCCCACAAATACTGGCGGTTCTAATATCACATCCTACACTGTTTACTGGCATAATATTGCTGATGCGAATGATAATGGATCGGCGGTCACATCGTCCTCAGCAACCACTTATCAAATAACAGGTCTAACAGACGGTCAGCAATACGAGTGGTCGGTGTCCGCAACCAACGCAGTCGGGGAAGGTTCCCAGTCTTCCTTTTATTCACCTATCACACCTGTCGGTGTTCCCTCTCAGCCCCAATCTGTCAGTGTATCGAACAATGGCGTTGGCTCTGTCAGTGTTTCTTGGAATCCTCCCAATAGCAATAATGGTGCTTCTGTGACAGGCTATACTGTCTATGTTACAAATAGTAGTAGCAATACTACCACCCATTCATCCAGCGCAAGTCCAGCAACCATAACCGGACTCGATACTCACGCGGCCTATCAGTTTGCTGTATCCGCAACAAATTCCGCAGGAGAAAGTGCTCGATCTTCCTCTGTTTCCTTTTCTACCTCTTCTGTTCCTGGCGCTCCCACAGGTGTATCAGGGACAGCCACAGGAACAGCGGGCGAAGTGAATCTATCATGGACTGCCCCTGCTAATAATGGTTCCGCAATCACAGGATACAATATTTATAATTCATCCACCCTTTTACTGGCAACAAATAGCACTTCTACATCCGCGACACTGACAGGTCTCACAAATGGAACTACCTATGCGTTTACAGTTACCGCTGTCAATGGCAATGGTGCTGGTTCTGCTTCGACCCCGTCCTCAGATGTTATCCCCTATCAGCAAGTCACTCTGACACTCAGTAATTTGAGCCAGACATATACTGGATCTGCTCTTAATCCCACTGTCACGGCCTCTCCTACCTCCTCTCAAGGTGATGCGGTTGATACAACAATCTCTGTATCAGGCGATAACACAAATGTGGGATCTTGTCAGGTGACCGCAAGTGTATCCGATCCATCAAAATTCCATGCGACTGATGCCACTGGAACACTTACTATAACAAAGGCTCACGCATCCGTTACACTCTCGAATCTGACACAGGCATGGACTGGATCCGCCTTGGATGTGACAACTGCCACATCGCCAACTGGCCTCAGTGTATCTACATCCTATGTAGGCAATCACACTGATCCTGGCGCTTACCCTGTCACCGCAACAGTTACTGATCCAAACTACTCGGGCGATGCTTCTGGAACACTCGTGATTACTGCTGATTCTACGAATGCCCCTGCGGCAATTGCCGCGCAAAATCCTACTACCTCAGGAGGTCTTGCGGCAACCCTATCCGTCATTCAACAGGCCTTGGCGACATCTTCTGATCCTGTTGCCACTGCCGCTTCTTTGGGTGTTGCGCTCGTCGATTCATTGGCTGCGGCCTCTGCAGCACGTGCCGACTATGTATCTGTCATTGTGGCTGCCATGAATACGATCGCCGCATCTTCGACAGGTGGCTTGGCTCTCCTTGGTGCCCCTACTTCAGCGATGGTACAAGCCGCTGCGAATGCGATCGGTGATGAATTATTAAATACAGTATATCAAAATACACCATATTTGGGTGCCCTCGTAATGGTTGCGGCAATCAATGCCATTAAGACGAACTCTTCGGATCCAAATGCTGCTACGAATGCGGATGCTTTGACAGGGGGTCTCTTGACAGCAACCCAAGTAAATAATCCAAGTGGAACTACATTTGGCTTCGGCGACTCAGCAAGCATTTCTACCTTGCTCGCCAACACAAATTGCCAGACACTTCCAACATATGTTATTCTTGCTCTTGCGGACACCACAAATACAGTGGCATTTGGGGATCCCTTGTCTAGCTTTGGAAATCCAGCCACTTCCGCCTACTATATTCCTCTCCAGACAGGCCAGTCCTATAATTTTACAAATGAAAGGGGGCAAACGGTTGGTCCCTTCACATATGATGCGGCCAGTGCAAGTCTAACAAATACAAATGTATCACCTCCAACCGTTGCCACTCTTGGATCCAATGTAGCTCTTGGATTCTCATCCTATACAGTAAATGTTATTGGAACTGTTGGATTCACAAATCCATCAGATGTATATTTACGCAATGTAGCAGCAACCGGTTCACGTGCTTCAGCAACTGTCTCTTGGGCCCTGCCAAATTTAGGCGGTATTTCATTGGCATCTATACGTGTTGTTGCTGTTGTCAATGGTTCTCAGCAAGCATCTCAAAATGTATCTCCTAGTAGCACCACCTATACACTATCCGGTCTCAGTAATGGCGATACCGTTTCTTTCGTAGTTACCATGGTGGATGGTAATGGTATTTTAAGCACATCTGTAACAAGTAATACAGTGACAATTACAATTAATCAAATTGTTCCCTGCTTCCCTAAGGGAACTCCCATTGCGACCCCCAGCGGCTACAAGGCCATCGACACATTGGCACATGGGGATCTTGTCCTGACATCCGATGGCCGCCAGGTCCCTATTCGCCTCTTTGGCAAGTATCTGCCCGAGACATCAGAACGCACGGCCCCCTTCTTTATTCCTAAGAACACCTTCGGTCCCTCGGCCCCTGCTGCGGATCTGACCCTCAGTCCCGACCATGCCTTCCTTCTTCGCAAGGGCGTCTGGATGTTGCCCCGCACAGCAGCCAAGCTCAGTAACAAGGTCAGACAGATCGGTGTTGGCTATCCCATCCATTACTTTAACTTGGAATGCCCCAACTATCTCAGGGACAATCTTCTAGTGAATGGTGCTGCGGTCGAATCGTATGGTGGCAAGACCCTCGACTTTGCTAATCCTTATACATGGAGCGAGAAGCTTCGCGGATACACTCGTCCAGGCTATGAGCTGACAGAGGTGAAGCCAGAAAAGCAATCAAAACCCGCAAAAAAATAAGAGCAGCAACCTATCCGTTCTAACAACGGAAGAAGAGTTCAGTGGCCCTTAGAAATCCTTCATAGTGATCGACATGATTCCTCAAATAGGACATAGGAACAATGGCCGACGGAAAGAAGGGAATCGCATACTGGAAATGCGTATAGAAGTGATCGGTGTCGTGATCGTTTAATACTACTTGATGGAGCATACATAAATACTCCATCAAGTGTTTGACATCCTCAAATACATGTTCGTTGTAAATGGGATCACGTTCATCCTCATCAATAACAAGAACCTTATATCCCTCTCCATCATAACGAATCCTTACAGTAAAGTCCCCCGCCTTTGCGCGTTGATACCATACACTAACAGTGGTAGTAGTAGCAGGCTCCATTCTATATCTGATTATTCTACCAGTCAATAGTCGCATCAAATTTTTTCCATTACACATTTGCCTGGCTAAACTCTATAAGTCTCGTGTGTTCCATAGGACCAAAAATTGCCACAAAGCTCCGCTCAATATAGTGGCCGACCTCAATATTGGGGCCCTTGCTGAGTCCCACCAAGAATCGTTCATAGAACTCCTTGGAACGCTTCAAAATATCTCGTTTATCGACTGATAGGATCGAATTGTAGGACCAGAAGGTCGCGTTTTCCCCTGGGAAATGCGCGTCATACCAGGCCTCATAGGGTCGAATATCACAGGGAATTAGTTCCGCACTCTTATTGAGGACCGCATTGGACCGATTCGTTCCTTGCCACTCGTCCAGCTGGAACCCCTTAAAGTGTTCTCGAATGGATGGCACTTTCTGGCCCAAGAATACTGCCGATCCCGTTTCTAGAACGGCAAGCAAGGTATTGAGCGCCTTTCGATATTTGACTGCGCGTTCCAAAGATCCCATAAGAAAGATCGTTATGGGTTTCAGAGAATCATAGTTCTGTGTCACATGAGATAAATAGGTGTGGCACTCGTTCCCCACATTGGGAAGCGTAATAATCCGATCGACACGGCTTTTCTCAAAGTTCTCATTGGGTCCCTTGTTATACACGGTGTAGCGGAACTGATTGAAGGGCGGATAGAGGGTCCAGGCGAGATTCTCATTGTAGCGGCTGACAACCACCTCCACCCTATCCGTCATTTGGAACAACATATTTGACATTCTTTAGCCTACCTATTATTTATCCGTGATAACAAGTTGCTTCATGCGCTCAAAATACTGCTGTTCTAATACACCTTGGCCGGCGGCCCGCCGCTGTCTGTGGGTTTCTCGCTGGGCGATTTCCTTCTCGGCGGCAGCGAGGGCCTCCTGTTCTTGATGGGACAGGGGGTCCGGTGCCTTCTCACGACTAGCCCGATAGGAATCGATGTTTCGACTCTCCACGCGAACATTGGAGACCTTATCGGAGATGGTCGTCTCACGACTATAGGCATCCTTGAGATCCGAGAAGCGTTCCTTGGAATTGGGGGCGGGTGTGAAGCTATCGGATGCGGTTCTTCCGAGCTCAAGCCCCATGCTGGGTGCCAGGGTTAGAGCCATAGCCGCAGGATGGACGAGCTGGTTCTGAGCACGCCCTGACCCCTGCTTACGCGCCTCATCATCGAACATCTTATTGAAGACATCGCGATTGAATTTTCCGCTGAACTTGGGACTGCTCTTGTCCGTCATCTCATCCTTGAGCCAGTCCCCGTATCCGTTGCTATCCGGATCCTGCATATGGGTCTTCTCGAACATCTGGTTAAACGCGGTCAGGTTGAGGTTCTTGGGATTAAGTTTGACGGGCTCCAGATGCTGCCAGGCCTTGGCCTCCTCCTGTCGCCCCGAGGTCAGAGCAACAGGGGCCTCGACCTCCTTGAGAGACCCTGTTCGTCCTCCTTGGATTCGCTTGAGAATCTCTGTCAAATACGCAAAGGCCCGGGTGACGGCCTCGAACTGATCCTCGGATCCACCCTTGTCTGGATGGGCTTTCAAAGAGGCACGCTTATAGGCCTTCTTGAGGGATTCTTCGGTCAGGGCAACCTCCTCTTGGATTCCGAGCACCTCGAGACAGCTGGAGAAGTAGGACACCATCTTCTGTTGACTACTTTGGGCGACTTGGTTCCAAGAACTCTGGGGTTTCTCTTGATAGCTCTGGATCTGAGTCCGATCCCTATTCGATTGTACCTCCGGCTTTGGGAATACAACCGGATTCTGGAACTGATTCATGAGTGTTCTTGGAACGGGTGGAGCCTGTTGTTGTGATTGTTGTTGTTGTTGTTGGTGTTGCTGCACAACAAGCGATCCATTCTCACCGGGGAGCGCAGGACCTGTTCCCCCGCTCTGAACCGTGCTAATGTAGTTCAGGAGGTAGCTGTAGACACCGGCTCGCTTGGCCGTTTGAATATATTCGGGTCCGGCAAGGCAGGTCTGAATCATTTGGACCCGCAGATGCGGATTTTTGAGCTGTAAAATATTACTATAGATCCGAACGTGTGCCCGATCGAAGGCGTCTATACTGACACCGTTCCCCATTCCTCTGTTAGTCGTTCTTAAAAAGGGCTCTTGGTTAATCGCGCACCAAAATAAGATTCTGGGGATTAATAGGGACGTTATGGGAAACGCACAGCAGCAAGGAATTAGATTAACACCTGATGTTGCTGCTAGCGGCCAACTTAGTAGTATACAAAATATACCTGAAATACCTACAGCAGATAATGTGTTGGATATAACAATACAGCGTTATAATACAGGAAAGGGTTCACGACAGGTTGGGTTTATCAAAGGGCTGAAACCCTTACAAATCCCGAAATTGACTCCTGAGCAAATTAAAAATTTTGACCCTCTCCTTCTATCCATATTACGACCAGAACAGGTGAAAGCCTTTACAAACGATCAGTTAAAGTTATTTACAAAAGCCGAACAGTTAAATGCCCTATTTGGAATTACTGATGCGCAGAATGCGACTATACCCCATGTTATTAAACTTACCGCCGAACAAATAATTAATTTATCTATCGATCAACTGTCTGTCTTACATCCTCGCATAAAACAAGATCTTATTAATCTGGAACAAAAAGAATTTGATGAATCTATGAAAAAACTTAATCTCCTATGCGCTAACACCCCTGATAGTCAACAATGTCAAGATATTATGAGAAAGAGACAAGCACTACTTCAGGGTAGGCCGCAACAATACGGTCAACCTCAGCCGCAACAGCAGTATGCCCCCCCTTCCTATGGTGGTAAACGTAAGAACAAGAAGCATAACAAGAAACACAAGACTCGCACATCCAAGAAGCGCAGTAAAAAGACTCGCCGCAACAGATAGGGATGACATACGCACCAAAACGCTATTTTTCTGGGCTTTCAAAAACACAGAAAAAGGCAAAGTTGAAAGAAATGAAGCACTTCGGCTCCTATCATTGGTCCGATTCACGCGCCTATAAGGGATTCGCAACGGACAAGTTGGTGAAATCAAAGACCTCTAATTATACGCGCCGCTTCAAGAAGATCTTTCCAGAGGCCAATTCTCTCGAAGAAAAGGCTAAGGCAACCGGTGTTCCCTTGAAATATATTAAGGAATCGTATAATCGCGGCATGGCAGCTTGGCGCACAGGACATCGACCCGGTGCAACCGAACAGCAATGGGGCTACGCCAGAGTGCACTCCTTCCTTTTAAAGGGCAAGACCTATCAAACCACCAACTCGGATCTGGCGACCAAGGCCAAGAAGGAATCCAGATCCGCCCGCAACTGGTGGAAATAGTTAGTGTTCTGCCAAGAACATATCATCCGTTCCGCCATTGATCTGGCGAATCTTATAGCCAATAAGTCCAAGAAATTCAAAGAGACTCTCGCGCATCTTCTTGGCAGGAACATCCGTGTAGCGCTCAGGCCAGGACTCAAAGAGGATCTTCGGCCATCCATTGGCCTCAAGTGTCTTCACTGCGCCGCGGATAACAAACTCCTCGTGCCCCTCCACATCGATCTTGATAAATCCAATATTGGTGAGACCGAAGGAGTCCAGTGTCTTCATGGGGACATCGATAGTCGGTGTCTTAGCATCCCGCTCAAATCCAGAGATACCATTGCCCCCCCCATCACCCGGATCACGAATAAAATACTTGGTGGTTCCTTCCTTGTCGCTCAGAGCACACCTATATGTGTTAACCTTATAGCTAAGATCATGAAGGAGCAGATTGGCCGACAGGAAGTTAAACGACTTGGGGCTACACTCGAAGCTGTGGACACGATTCACCTTGGGACCGAATGCAACGGTATACATACCAATATGCGCTCCGATGTCTATAATGTCCTTTGTTGGATCCGCAAAGTTCTCCACCGCCCACTGAATATAGCCGCGTTCATATAGCCCAGTATTGAAATAATCCTTGGCAACCCTTGCTTCAGGGACGAATAGGGTGCCAGGGCCATCGCGGAGCTTGGTGTAAAGGGGTTCATTCGAATTATAGGACTCTATCTTAATATGATACATCCAAATGTATTATATTACTACGGTTGACACTCTTTAGACCCATATCCGCCTAAAAAGCAATAAATCCCTCCTTATTCATGAAATAGTAGGCGATGCATCCAGCGGCAACCAGATTCAGGATAGCATGAGAACGCATAGAGGGAACATTCAGCATATATAGGTGTGACAACAATACAATGCTAATGCCAATATAATAAAAAATTAAATGAATGTCCATTTCTACTCTATGCCAATACATTAATCAACCCAAAAGCATCTTGACTTCCCGGATAGAAGGAATGGGAATCTTCGCCTCACATTCCCAGAACCACCGCTTTCCCACAGACTCAAAGTGGAAGGACTTTGGAAAGAGATAGGGGGCTGAGGCCATGAGTCCCCTATGTTTGACAGTTGGAATGAGATGCCAGGAGGCCGGCGGTAGCACTAGGCACAGCTGTTCTACGGGTAGGATATCAGATCCCTTGACAACTATGGGAAGATCCCATGTCCCTTTCCAGGCCACTAACTCCGACCAGAGAGGGGGCTGGTCCCAGGCGTAATACCAGTTGTAGCAGACTTCCTTCCCCCGATAATAGTTCCAGATCCAGTGAAGACCTTGTGTATAGACGCGACAGGTGTCCTCGACAGCCGCGCCTCCTAGAAATCGCGATCGATAGATACCGGACCAGCCCTTCGCGAGCCTGCCCTCTGATAGGAGACAGGCTTCTTCCTGTTGGGCCATAGCCCAGTTCGGATCTCCGATCGCCAGAGTCGATCCTACGAATGGTCGCCCCTGACTCACTTTTCGTCGAACAAAGCCCTCAATGCGATCCTCCTCACTCAGAGCCAATAGTCTTAGGAGTTCCACTAAACCATCCGCCCCTATCTCATCGTTTTCCCCGACTAGGCGCAGCCCCTTGGCCTTGAGAACTCCGAGCAAATCCGTGAGAACATCGTGACCATCCTCGCGCATCTTGAGCCCTAGACTAGACGGCAAGAAGTCATTTCCAAGAAAGGACATGGCACAACAGTAGTCGCGCACAGAGCCCTCCTCGGACAGCACATCGCGCAGACCATCAATCGAGAACCACTGGAACTGCTCCTCTCCGAAGGCATCACGCACCATGGCTCCCTCCTCGACCTGTTCGCGAAAGAGCCACATGGATGTCTCTCGCCCCTCCCCCTTCAGTGTATTCTGGGTCAGCAGCGACAACACAATAAGATCTGCATCGAGCCCATAGACCGCGTGATTCTCCAGACCAGATCCCGTCTTCAGATTCCGTATCCCCGACATGACCTTGTGCTCCCCCTCCCCAGGCTCATCCGAGCTGCTAACATGCCACCCTTTCCGTCCCTTACAGAGCCCCTCCAGCATTCGCCGCAACCCCGCCATAAAGGCCGTGCCAGGTGTAATCGCATTCGTGTCCCAGCGCTCTTGGCCGGCAACCTGACCCTCCGCCAATCCGTTCTCCGTCAACCAAGAGGACTTAAAGCGCCGAAGCCGCTGTTGGCGCATTTTTGCCATGGGGACAACCCCGTCTACCGCAATATAGACGCCCTTGCCGGGCTTCACTTCTGCCACAACCTTCTTAGTATACGTTTCAATCTCTTTGAGGAACTGGGCCTCCCAGGCGACCTGATTGACCTTGGTATACGGCTCCAATCTTCGCAGCGTATGATAAATTAGACAATTAAAGTCCATCCAGAGCCAGTCAATTGTCCCTGGATGGGCTTTTTGGACGAGCGCCTTATTACTCCGAATGAGTTTCCTATAATATGATGGGATCCCCATTTCCTATTAGTCTATCATGAAGATGCTTTAACCTCTTCTCAACTTTTATGGGAGTCTAGTAGGGATGTCGACTGAGATAAAGCAAATTACTGCGTATGATCAGTTACAAGAATTAGTGATAAGGCCTCTCTGGTATTCATCGGAAGAGATGGGGCGCCTTTTTCCTGATTCCATTCTCTTTGGGTCACTAATCCTCTATATTATTACACAGAATGTCTCTTTTGGTGTTCTTAGTATCTTCTTTTTAGAGACATCCTTGCTACACAAGGTTGTTGCATTCGTATGTGAAAAAACATATGGACCTATTCTGTCACCGCTCGCTAGCAAGTCAAAAGAGGAGATACGCAAATGTCGCCCCGGTTTCACAGGAGCACGAAAAGACTGGGAGCGAGGAATGGATAAATATCCCTCTGTATCTGTGTTTTTCTGGGGATCTCTCATATCCTATATGCTGGGGGCCAACTATTCGTTCTCACAGGTCCTGAATCAGATGGGACAGGATTGGCGTCCTCGCACAGGATTTGCGATTACAGGAATGCTATTATTGACCGTATTATTTATAATTGGCCGTTTATATGGATGTGATGACTCTGTAACGGAGATTGGACTTGCCTTAATCCTAGGGCTTATAGCAGGTATCCTGTTATATGTTGTGAACTTGAATGTATTCGGCTTGGAGAGTATGAATTTTAATGGCCTTCCGATCATTGTTAATAAAACGGAGCAGGGATCTACCATCTATGTGTGTGCGCCTCCGCAACAATAGAGCATCTCATTTTAGCCCCCCTTAGTAGGGACTATGGATTTGAAATCGAATCTATTTACAATTGCGTCTGATATACGGTATTTTGTGCTGTCGGGATTTCAGACATTGCCCCTTACATTGGGTGGTATGATATTAATTGTGAGTCATTTCATTGGAAACTATGCTATGATATTCTTTTTGGTAGGATATATGATGTTGGTGCCGGCAATAGCATTTGCTATAAACTTTGCGAGCGGTATGTTTGGATTTACTAGCCCAGCAGGGGTTACTTTTCCTGGGGGCGGCAAAGACTCCGAGGTCTGTAATGTGTTGCCGATCAATAATACACTGAAATATGATATGATTATCAGCTATTGGATGGCAATGATATCCTTCTTTATTGGATATATAATGACAAATGCGGTTGCTATTTATCAGATGGTGCCGGTTGATCCAGAGGAGATTGATTCCACGAGCAAGTCAAATCTAGCCGCTAAGGCAGCAATTAATTCAGGTATCGCGCTTCGCCAATCCAATACGATCAATGCCATGGCCGTCATTATAGCGTTAACATTTGTGATTATCTATATTCGTGTATTCTATAGTGGATGCGACTGGGGTGAATTTAGCCTTGTCACTGTTCTTAGTGTTCTGGCGGCCCTCGGATTTGGATTCTTAGGATATGGCTGGTATAAAATGTTGCAAAAGGTCGATGACGGGAGTAGCCGTCTTGCTGATCTCTTTGGTATTGCGAATCGCATGATGATTCCGCCGGCGCTCGTGAATGCACCTTATGCCTGCCTGCCGCAGGCATAACGCAAGTGTAAACACTTGCTTCAATGCCCGCTTGCCACAGGCATAACGCAATCCTAAAAAATCAACAATATGAGTTCTTCCATCAGTCTTAGAACGCGCAACATATCATCCCGTGTAAATAAATGTAGAACCATACCTCGACGCATATGCTCCGTCAAGGTCTGTTTCCAGGCGGCCATCTCGCCCCTCGTCGAATTTGCATAACGTTCCAGCTGTTCCATAGTAAAATCAAGTGGCTGTCCCTTGCTTGTTCTCACATCATTGTGAAAGGTATAGAACCATTCCTTCAACTTGGCCCCCCATTCTTCGCCTTTGAGTTCAAACGCCCCATTCCATCCCTTTGTCCCAATATACTCATTATAGTGTTTCTGGCAAACAGGGCACGGAATCGTGGAACGAAACGCCAGCAACATAGAACGCCACATCCGCTTCTCTTCCGATTCTAGACTGACCCCCGCCCGCATCCCTTTTAGTCGCCCCGTTCTCGCAGCCAAGGAATGAAACAGGGACCAAAGTGCCGGCCCCCAAACAGGAATCGCGGGACCTTCCATTAATTTATCTTACCTTTCATTGGTTTAGATTCTTTTCCAAGCATAAATTTGATCTAAAGTTGTCCCTCTCATCCCGTATCAATGACCCATGAATACAAGGTAAATCGCCTTCTCTGGGAAAGTCTGGAAGCGACGCTCCTCGGTCATGGCCGCCGCTTCGTGAAGGACATGGCAGCAACACTTCAGGTGGACGAAAAGGCGCTGCTTCGCCATGTCTTTCCGACCAAGGAGTCCTTCAAGGTCGCCATTCAGGATTCCGAATCCAGTCATTGTATGGCCGCCCAGCTCTTAAGTAATGAGGTCATCGGCCGCTGCCGCAGGCCCGTCCAAACAGGAACGCCCTTCTGCGTCCATCACGCAACACATAGGCCCCTCGTCAGTTCGGAGCACATACCTATCCGTAAAATCCAGGATGCCCCTGATCGCCCCGCACTCTGGCTCCTTCCCGATCAGTCGGTGGTTGATTCTGAAGGGGTTCTGAGAGGGACCTTCGTGAACCAACGGCTTATGCTGATAACCTAAACACAGCCCCCTATTTTTTATAGGGATGATGAAGCTTTCTGTTCTCAAAAAGCAACAGAGACAAAAGCGAAAAGAGGCAAGAAAGTTGAAGCGATCTCAGAGTCCTCCCGTTAACAACAGCATCTATACCGTGGCAAAACCAATGACATCCTTTGCTTTCAATCCGGGAACCATTCTTATCCAGCCCCATACCTGGCTCCAAAGCCGTCTATACAAGCTGCCCCTCAAGGAACGCCTGGCAGAATTTACACAGTATGACACCTATAAGAATGTCTTCATGTCCTTTCGTGAAGAGACCTTTAAGGAATACATGATCGAGATGCGCTTACGCTTTGTATTCCGAAAGCTTCTCAATGCCTGGCTGCGGCGGCGTATGGATAAGAAGAGCTCGGACCTAGTCGATCCGATAACGCTCAATCCGATCGAAGTTCCCATTTATGTCTATAGCAATCGTGAGCGCAGGCGCTACGTCTTTGAAGCAGAATCCCTCAATAAGGCCATCAAGAAGAACCTGTTCGCCCAGCAATACACAGTGCCGCATCCAAAGCGCCCCATCAATATTCTTACGAATCGACCGTTCTCCTATGTGCAGCTCATCTCCATCTACGATCAGCTCCTAACGACCCGCTGTCGCATGGAGGACTTTTCCATGTTCCGCAGATGGCAGTTCAAGCTCGATGTCTGGAAGCACCGTTGTTATAATCAGATCTATATCGCCGCCATTCGGGAGGAGCTATACAATTATCAGTCTGTGGATGGCCGCGACCTGCTCGAGGATTTCATTAAGGATATGATGTCCCTCACAAATGTCGGTCTCACGAATACCTTTGAAATTGTCTTAGCGAATGCGATCTCCTGGTATCCCGATCATACGCTTCTCCAGAATTTTAGAGCTCTGTGCTTCAACAGTTACGAAGCCAACACCTATCAGTTAAACACGGGACTGATTATCGGCAGTAGATTCAACAGCCTCTTTATACCGAACTATCCTAAGTGTGATCTCTGGGATATGGTCCGAGATCGCATGATGGAGGATGCCAAGGCGGAAGCAGAGGCAGAAGCGGCTGAAATAGCCGCCCATCACGCATATCAAGATTCGGATACGGATATGAATTAGTCTGAAGATCTAATAGGGGATGTCAGATGTCTCTGGATCAGACCTTTCTGGAGCAAATCAACTAGTTATTGCAGACCCTTTTCGTGGCGAAAAGAAGAATCGACGGATAGGGGATGTCAAGGTGATTATCGAAGAGGAATACAATGACAAGGACTATATTATTTCCACGTCATTGGATATTTTGGCACTGTATATCAAGGGACAGAAGATCCTGTATACGGAGGCCAAGGTGTATTGCGAACAACAGCTCAATATGCTGATGTTGCCGGCTATTTTCATATCCGCTGTCTGTACCTTGCTGAGCGTGGGATTGAAGGATGTCATAGAGGGGTCCTATATTGTATCGGGCTTTGCGGCAATCAATTCCTTCATTTTAGCCATCATATCCTATCTAAAGCTCGATGCGAAGGCCGAGGCGCACAAGACGAGCGCCTATATGTATGATAAGTTGGGATCTGTTTGTGAATTCAATTCGGGCAAGGTCATGTTCTTCAAATCGGAAGGGGCGGGTGGTACGCGCGACAACGTGATGAAATTGGTCTCAGATGTCGAGACGAAGATCACGGAGATTAAGGACACCAATAAGTTCCTGCTGCCTGAGGTGGTGCGCTATCGCTACAAGGAGCTCATGAATCAGAATCTGTTCTCGAGTGTTAAACAGCTACAGATCGATGATCTCGTTCTCAAGACGGAACTCAAGGCACTCTTGAATCGGGTGGATACCTTGCGAGAACGAGTTGAGAATGATAACCAAGAGGAATTGGACGAGGCTATTGAGGCGAAAGAACAGAAGATTATTGAAATCATCAAGTTACGAAAGGAGTATATAAAACTCAATGATGATTTCAAGACGCTTGTTGATATTCAGGTGGGAAATGCCAGTAGACGCTGTTGTTGGCGATGCACGCGCTGGTTGAAGACCTAGACATTTAATAGGTCTTTCAGGGTCATAGGTCTAGGCGGCGTCTGAGATCTTCGCCTTGTTTGGTTGGGTTTCTTGACATTCTTAGTATTCTTAACATTCTTTTTAAACGAGATTCTCTTGAAAGAATTTGGTTTGAACGAACTGCTTCTGCTCTTACTTCTAGATGGCATTCTAGAATAGACGCGCATATTATTTTCGACCTAAAATCATGCCACGTCCTATTCGTAGGGATGATTTATGGGACAAATATGCTAACAGTATGGGGACCCTTCCAGGATCTATATCGTTTATCGCAGACCGGGTTTCATGCTGTGCCCCATGATGATATCAGCGGGTGGGTCTATATCAGCACATGGGAGGTCATGTATTTCGGTCAGTATATTAACGTGCTCGGACATACAGAAAACTCAATAACCATCTCCTATAGGGGATATGAGGGAACCTTTGTTCCCTATTTGGAAGCCCTGGCTCGTCGATACAAGAAGTGTTTTTTCAAGAATCAATATACGGATCAGAGGAAGACGGAGATCTGGATGGCCCGCACCAAGAACGGAAAGGTTCATCGTGTATCCGTAGAGCCCATCACGAAAGGTATAACTGATTTTGAGCTGGTAGAGTAGGATGATTGCGGTTGCTGTCTTTAACCAAGCCGATATTCAAGGAACGACCGTTGCAACTCTCGAACGAGGGAAAACAAGACTGAGAGCCACCTTTACAAAGCTACCCGAGGGCAAACATGGTTTTCATATTCACAAGGCGGGCGACCTGAGAGGAGAGGGATGTCTGGGGGCCTGCGAGCATTTCCACGTGGGGCCATCGCAAGACCATGGGTCCAAACCCGGAACCAAGGGGCCGCGCCACACAGGCGATCTTGGGAACATTGATGGCTGCGGCACTTATAGCTACTTGATTCCTGATATCAAGCCTGAGGATCTCTTGGGACGCGCTCTCATCGTCCATGAGGATGAGGATGATCTGGGTCGAGGAGACTACCCCGACTCCAAGACCACGGGCCACTCGGGAAAACGGATAGGATGTGTGATCTTTGGCCGCTCAGAATGTGCTGTCAAGGGACAACAGACTCGGCGCAAACGTAGGATGTAGAGGCATTATTTGTTTATTTTGATGAGATTCTATCTTATCAAAATAAAGGATACCCTATTCGTGTTTACATAGCAATGTATTGGATGGGGATGCGGCGACGATTATAGGACTTTGCGGAAGAACCAGAACTAGATCCAGACCCAGATCCAGATCCAGACCCAGAACCAGAACTAGACCCAGAAGAAGAGCCAGATCCAGAGGAAGAGCCAGAACCAGAGGAAGAGCCAGAAGAAGAGCCAGAACCAGATGAGGAACTAGAAGAGTTGGAAGAACTAGAAGAGGATCCGCCGGTGCTTCCAGATCCAGAAGAAGAGCTAGGGGGAGAAGAGGAACTGGAAGAGTTAGAAGAGGTGGTAGGGGGCGCCAGGATCACAGGATGAGAACCATGGACGACGGAGCCAGATGCAAGAGCAAGCAAGGCGGCGATAACAAATAGGATACGCATTCTATAAGTGTATATAGATTTTTGTTTAGGTTGACTGCTCCAACTTCAACAACAAATAGATACAGAGCCCCCCAAACAACAATATAAGAAGACATCCAACCGTTAAAAGACAGCGTGATCGATGAGTATCCGTTGGAAAGCAGCCACATATCACATTACGTCCAGACCCTACATGATGCTCCAGAATCCATTCTTTATGAACTGGATTGCCCCCATAGGTCGTATCCGTATGACCGTCAATATCAACCGGCACCCAGACCTGATGACATTTAGGACAGACGCCCCCTATCCTACGAAAATGAGTGATACAGGGATCGTGAATGGGGTATTGACATCCACAGGGAAATGTTCTCATGCTCTGAGATGAATAGTGGCACATAATACATGGCCTATTTTCTAAAAGGGGGGCCGAAGGGCCATAGCGAACATTCATACCTAATCTATGATAAGCAATTTTCGAACTGGTTCGAGAAGCGCGTCTACTAGTTTACAGTCATCACTGTTTAGATTCTCACCGACCTGTTGAAAGTCCAGGAGCCCCTCCTCAATCATCCGATCCTCGCCGGCCCATTCATAGAATCCCCAGGCGAATCGGCTCTCCGCCTGGAACCAGATGCGGCCGAGCTTCGCCAGACTCAGGCGCTCCCCCGTTCTTAAAACGCCCAAACCATGGCTACGTTCCTGGCACTCCAAACTCCATTCATCAGGGATATCATCAGGAAATGTCGCAGCATAGAACGCCTCCAGGGCATCATCCCCCATGATCTCCTCGGCCAATATATTGTGAATTCCTCGCAGCTCCCCAATAGTCGTCTCCTTCTGATGTAAACAGCCGCGCGCAGTCAGTCCATAGAGGCACTCCACGGGAATTGCCAGTTCTCTTCGATTTCGGCGGCCAATCATACCACACCACCGCATCACGTGCCGTTCCACATCGGCGTTCATGGCGACTACAGGACGCCCCTGGCCCTGGGAACAGAGCCACAGAACAGTCGCGCAGATATGGACGTCCTCAGGAACGCCGATCAGAGGACTTAAAGACAGCGGCTCCAACCCTTCCCCCCGCAGCCGTCTCGCCGCCCAGAAGGCCGCTGCACCTTTCTGCTGATGGAGCGCACAGCGCAGATATTTTTCGAGACACGGTTTCGTATAGGGCATGTTCCGCGGCACATTGGCGCACAGGGTGTCGGGCATCTCCTGGTGATTTAAGCATAGAACGGCCCACAGTGAGTTGTCCTTGGGGCCGACAGCAAGTCGATAGGCGGCCAGATGCGGCTCCGCCTCACACCTATCCGTGATCCAGTGGGGGTCGGCAGATAGACAGAACCAGAGCCAGGCCTCGACAAGGGTGGCCCAGAGCTCGTCGGCCAATCCTGAGTCCAGGAACTCCTGGACCCAGAAGGCGGCTTCAAGGGGTCTGCCCTTGGATATCGCAAAGAGAAGGGCTGCCCTTGTTTCGTCGTAGCGATAAAAGTGTCGCGTAAACATTGTGGATACTTGGTTAGCGTATGTTAATACACTAATCAATTATCAATTTTTGTTACTTAGTCATCAAATGTAAAATCGTCAAAGGTGAATGTAAAGGTGAAGGTGAACCCATCGCTATTCGTGTGCGTTAGGGTGAAATCCATTCTCTAACGAGTCTAAACAAAATTGCTTTATACCGTTAGGAATGGACCACTATCAGCAGGCTAATGAGATTATTGATCGTTTGTGGCTAGGGGATTATCGGGCATCGCAGGATGAGACCTTTCTGCGTGCCAATCATATCGATGTGGTCTTCAATTGTACCAAGGATCTTCCATTCAAGATGGTGGCTCCGAAACAATATAGGGTACCACTCGATGATAATCTGGAACAGGTGGAGATTCAGAATGCTGCGCTCTGGTCGTATGAGATTGTATATACCATGATGAAGCATTATACAGCAGGAGACAGGCTTTTTATTCACTGTATGGCTGGGCGACAACGAAGCGCCTGTTGTGTCGCCATGTTCTTGATTCTACACAAGGGATTTACAACGGACCAGGCGATTCGATTTATCAAGGAAAAAAGGCCAGTTGCGTTCATGCCGTCAGCAAATTTCTTGGAATCCATTCGATCATTTGAAGAAAGGTATCAGAGAGAGATTTTGCCGACCATTACTGGGCTACATGTTTAGGTTTGCGGCGAGTCTTATGACTGACTTTACGTTTTCCTCCCCCTTTTTTACGTGTTTTGGCTGTCTCTATGTCTTCTGCTCGTTTTATTGCGGCAGCTATTTTTCTCTGTAATTTATTGCGATCTTCTTCTGTATTAAGTGCGGCTACTTTCTCTTTTGCTTGCTTTGTAAATTCAGAACTTTTTATACATGATATAAAATCTTCCTTAAATTTTCCTACAGTAAGTTCCGAATCTTTTTCTATTAGTATTAGTATTGAATCTAGAATATTTTTTTTGAGTTCTTTAGACTTTGAAGCATTTTTATAGGCATGACATGCATAATTTAGTGCTGTATTACCAGGGTTATTCGTTTGATTAACATTGGCGCCGTTTTGTATTAATAGAGATACAATATCTGTTAATCCTTTTTCGGCAGCTAGCATGAGTGGGGTTCTTGCTTCTTTATCACCTTTATTCTTCTTCCAAAGAATATTTATATTAGGCTCCTTAGTTATTATGCCAGTTAGAATAGCTATATTAGGCTCCTCCTTATTAATTTCTATAATCAACTTCATACCCTCGTCTTTAGCTTTTTTAGCTTTTTTAGCTTCTTCAGTTTCAGCTTTAACTTTAGGTTCATTAACTTTAGCTTCAGCATTAGCTTTAGCTTCTTCCGCTTTAGCTTCAGCTTCTTTAGCTTTAGCTTCAGCATTAGCTTTAGCTTTAGCTTCAGCATTAGCTTTAGCTTTAGCTTCAGTATTAGCTTTAGCTTTAGCTTCAGTATTAGCTTTAGCTTTAGCTTCAGTATTAGCTTTAGCTTTAGCTTCTTTAGCTTTAGCTTCAGCTTCTTTAGCTTTAGCTTCATCAGCTTTATTAGGTGGAGGAAATAGGTGAAGAGATGAACTAGAGGGGGGGGGAGGTGTAGAAGTTAAAACTTCACTAAATTCTGTAATAAATGTATCTAGATCAGCATCGATAAGTATAGGATCAAGAATACCAGTACAAAATTGTATAAAAGTATCCTTTTTAGTTTTTCTATTGCTTTCTTTTATAATAGCACCTATTTTCTTCGGAATTATATCTTTGTAATCAATATTCTGTAGTCTTGCTAATAAAGCATATATATCTTCATGATTTGAAGCATTATCAATAGCAATTTTAAATGCTGGGAGAATTTTAGCTTTCGATAGTCCTTTGTCATTTATAAGTGTATCTAATACACTAAGAGCTGTTGCTTTCGCCTCCTCTAACATGACACTCTTATCGATATCTAATTGAGTTTTTAATTTATCATCCTCATATTTTTTAAATGGATCAACATATTCACCATATGGATATATTTTAACAATTTGTTTCCATAATGGTTTTTTATTATCTAAATAATGTGATAACGATTCATATGCGTCTGTTGTATGATCAGAAGCTAAAGAATCCGCTAATTCAAACTTATTTATATTATTTATATTATTTTTCCTTAAAATAACCCAATGGTTATAATATGATTTAGTATAGCCTAAATTGATAAGATATCCTCCTACGTCTTCTGTTTCATTATATATTATACCGTCCGTAATTTCGTTTGGAAATATATATTTAGTATTATATCCTGTAATATTTAATGCTGCCTCTAATATAGTTATATCATAATTTTCATCATCTCTACATTTACTATCACTTGATGTAGGATTTAAACTGGTCTTTAATTTTATATTTACATATTCACACAATTCTTTTAATGGTACAACTTTATTTGACCCTCTAAATGTCTTAATATTATCCACATCGAATTTAAAGCCTTCTGTGCTTTTTTCCTCAAATGCCACATAGCCGACAAAATTATTAAGAGCGTGTCTACCACAGCCGGCACCCGATTTCTGCTTATCAAAAAATGCTAGTTTTACTTGCGTAGGCTCAGGAAATGGGGGTGGGGTTGATATAGTAGGTACTATAGGTGGTATGTATCCCAATTTACTAATAGGTACTGAAGTTGCTGAAGTTCCTGAAGTTGCTGAAGTTGCTGAAGTTCCTGAAGTTGCTGAAGTTCCTGAAGTTGCTGAAGTTGCTCTACGAACAGGTGCCCATGGTTTGCGAACAACATCTGTTCCATTTTCATTTATTATAAGATCTACACGGGACTCTGGCCCTTTTTCTCCCATATTTTGATAACTAACAGTCCTGACCTCTTTTAATAGATTTGCTAGATTAATTCCCCCTCCCCCTCCTTGAACTCCAATAATATCTGCTTGAACGCGAGGTATGAGCGAATCGCTCGGATTGAAACCCTGTGGCGCACCCTGCATCTCTAATAGAGTTGTGGATTAATGGCCCGATTCTGAATCGCAGGAATCACACGTCCTCCCAACCATTCTATCCGTTCTGTCATATCCAATAATCGGCGCTTATAATGATATATGGATTCTCTGTGGAAGCGGGTCCCGGGAATTAAAAGGCCCTGCATGAGTTCCATATTCGAGTGTTCGATGGCGATCGCGACTTCTCCATTCTCAAGTGCGTATTCTAGGCCCCTCAACAAACCAATCCATTCTGAGTCGATCTTAGAATAGACCTTGTTTTCGAGAAAGACCTTTTGTAGCAAATGATTATGTGTAGATGGATTTAGAATACAGTTGATCTGTGCCTTCGAATAAGGTATATATCTGCTGCTAATCTGGACCACAGAAAAATAAGGAGGTATGAAGTTTCGTATGCCTGAGATACGCGTATAGGGGAATTCCATCATTGAATACTATTATGTAGTTGTATTTAGGTTCTTCATTAGGGCTTCTCCGCGCTTCATCCAGTATTCGCGCATCTTGGCTCTCTGTTCTTCGGCAGTTAGAACAACCGGTTGTTCTTCAGTTACAGTATTTACAGCGGCTGTCTGTTCCACAACAGGAAGTTGTTCTTCAACAACAGGTAGTTGTTCTTCCGTCGCAACCTCTTCAGCATTCTCCAAGAACTCGATCTGAACCTCCCCTCCTAGTTGCACCAAGCCAGCCGGTTCCACCGACTCTATATAGGCAAGAATCTCATAGCCTCCCAGCTCCTCCAAGGGCACGCATAGGGTGGTGCCGCTTTCCATAATATGAAACCGATCCAGAAATCGCTCAAAGGCCCCCCTCAGATCGCATTCATGATCCTCATCGCCGAGCTGCCGCACATTGAGCTTCGTAGCCCGAGGAATCTCCTCAAGATAGGGGGCCAAATAGACGAGGGGGTCCTCCGAGCAGCCAATGTGCTCCATGATCCAGTTGGGCGCATAGACATACTCTGATGAGTCCGATGATCCAATACAGACTACACGGCTCATATCCGTCTCCATGTTCGTAATTCGTGCCAACATCGGCGTTCCAGGCGGAAAGAGATCCATCCAGCTCGTCATAACGGTCTGTGGAACGATGATCTCATCTCCCGCTTCTCGTATTCCCTGTTGATCTAAGAAGACCAGCGACCGTATCGGTAGCACCTTGTCATGCGACATCTTGTTACTCAGCAAAGAGGACTTAAAGAAGGTCAATTTTATTTGGACCCACAGATAGATGTCGAGTCGTAAGGCAAAAGCAGAGGAGATCAAGCCAACAGAAACCGCCATTGTTCTTAGTAAGGTCCCTCGCAGAGGCTGGTGTGGAGAATCCGAGGCAGAAAGCTACGAGGCCATCATTGAATCCATCCAGGTCGATGAGCTCTTCAAGAATAGCATTCGCCGGCGCTACATTCGACTCCTCAGGGAGTTCCGTGCGAGGGCCTTCTGTTTTTCCATCCTATATCACCTCGGCCACCTCATCATTACGGTCGGTTCTCTGATCGTTCCCGCACTCCTATCCGTCCAATATACAAACTCCCTTATTGATTACCAGACATATGTCTATTGGCTGACCTGGGCGATTTCGCTCCTTGTCACCACCTTTAATGGGATTCTCGTGCTTTTCAAGGTTGACAAGAAATATCACTATATTCACACGGCACTCGAGCGTCTACGGTCCGAGGGTTGGCAGTATCTAGAGCTCACAGGGCGTTATGCGGGTAATCTCCTACAAAATGGGGAAGAGGCCAATCACAAGAACCAATACCGTTTTTTCTGTCACTATGTGGAAAAAATCAAGCTGGCCCAGGTGGAAGACGAATATTACAAATATGATGACACAAACAATCCCATGACACATGCTCCAAATCAGAAACCGGGCGTCAAAGATACAGGAATTACGTTGCCCTCCATTAATGAGGACATTGCGGGACTGAAGCCACCCCAGTCTGTTCAGGAGGTTATGAAGGGGCTCATCTCAGAGTCAAATGGTAGGAATGAGCTCATAGTTCCCATTCTACCAAAATAATATCCCCTATCAGTAAGGAATGGCTCCTCGCTGTCAGTGCGATCCCGAGTGTAAACGTAAGCCCCTAAAGGGCCGATCATTCTGTGCGTTCCACAAGGGATTCTGTCCGATAAAGGCACCCCTATCTGGCGCAGAACCGGCTGTCGGCAAAAAGAAATACAATAAGACCATTCGGGCCATGGATTCTCATAACTGTTTTGCCTATGCGGTCGATTACATGGACTTGCCAAACAAGAAACTGTGCGACAAGGATGGCTGTGATGTTCCCTTTCATCAGCCGGGGCGCACAGCAGGATTTCCCAAGTGGTCGAAGATCAAAGGGAAGCGCTGTCCTGATCTTATCGGACGAGTAAAAGGCGATATTCCAGGCATCCAGCAATCGACCTTTACTAGTCCGTGTCCCGCTAACTCTTATAAGATTGCTATGGTTGTTGATCCGAAGAAGGACTATCATTTCTTTCGACAGGATGCGGATGGAATGTGGTCGCATAAGCCAGGGAGTTCTGAGGTCATTCGCACAGATGCAAGTAATCGGCCGATCTATAATCCCGAGCTAGCGGATCGCGATTATAGAAAGGAAGAGGGGAAACTCCATTATAAACAGTTCTGTTCGTATCTGTGTGTGCCGAGACAGACGAAGAAGTTCAAGAGGGGAGGCAGTCGCTCTACGAAGAACCACGGGCCTTCAATGCGTTTAACCAAGCGCCGGCGTGCTTCTCAATAACCTCATTATTCGGATAGAGTTCCGCTAAGGCCTGGATAGCATCATATCGTTCTAAAGGATTTGTGCGACACAATTTCTTTAAGACTTGATATCCAACGGAAGAACGCCCATTGAATTCAACGGGAAATTCGTATTCGGGCCACAAACTGAGGCGCGCAATGACCCCGACAATCATGGAGCCGATCGCCCAGGAATCATTCATGCGCCAATAGGCCTTGAACCAGGCACTCAAATCCCCATCCAGATAGGCCTTACTGTTCTTAATAAAGTCCTTGACACCCTTCTCCTGTTCGTCTTTGGTGATTCCGAGAACGGCCCTCTGTTTCTTGAGAATAGGCTTCTGCTCGATCATGTCCTGGACGAGCTTGGATTCGTTGGGAATTCCCGAGGATTCTAGATTGATCTTCTTGAATCGCGCATTGACAAGGAGATAATCAGGACTCTCTTGGGTCAACTTCAACGTATAGGAGTGATAGAGGCGATCCTCGAGTGCCTTTTCATTGAGAACGTCGATGGCGAGATTCCAGTCGATGAGTCGCACCTGTTGGTCCTTATCGAGCAGTGCGTTCCCACTATGGAGGTCCATGTGGCAAATGGAATGGAGCAGGAGGAGTGACACAGCCTCCAAGGCGCTCGTTACAAATTTGCTGAAATTGAACTGTTTGATGTTGATTTCATAGGTGTCGAGGGCATCTCCAGCAAAATTCATGCGGAGAATGCGAAGATGGCTCAGGGAGTCACCGGTCACAATTTCACAGGTGTTCATTTCTTTCTCCTTCTGTTGCGATACGGGCTGGGGCGTACAAAGGGTATCCGCCACGACAAAGTGTGATTCCCAGTCAGGAATCGCGTGAACCCGCTGGGCGATCTTAAACTCAGTCGTGGCGTCCTTGATTGACAGGAGTTTATCGACCTTTTTCATATCGGGTCCATTCCCGTTCTGTGGAATCGTAACGGCCGTTCCTGGCTCACATTCCAGGGGCGGTATCCATACACAGCCATATACACCGCTTCCTAGAAGTCTTCCTCCGGTTAGCATACCTCTGTTAGGATGTGCCAATTTGTTCCACGGGAAAAACACCCCAAATCATCAGGGAGATGATCGTCCAGGTGCTCTGGGTCTGTGTAATACTTTTATTAACTATCGCCATTCTCGAAGTGTTCTGGCCTAAAACATTAAATGAGGGCTTCTCGACACTCATGGCTGTCGGAGAAAGCCCCTTCTGGTCCATACATATGCCGCGTCGCGGCGACGTGGGGATCGGTCAAGAACAGGCAGGCTACATTCAGGACCTCCGTTATTTTGCGGACTATGTGGACGTCCAGGGACTCGGTATCAAACACGACTTTTGTCGCATGGTCCAGCCATCCACCGGCTCCAGCAATGATGCCTTCTTTGCTTGTGCGCTAGGCGGCACAGAGGGTCTCTCATCCATCGGCTTTCGCAGTCAGTCGGTTCGGCAGGGATTCAACATCAGCCGCGATGACTACATGGCAGTGACAAGCCTAGACAGCATCGGATATTGTCGCATTCTCAAACTTAATGAGTTCCTGATGCCCTACCAGCCTGTCTGTACGAGCACAGCACTCAACGGATTTCGTGATGTCAGCCTCGATACTACAGATCCGAATCCCCCCGAGGAGATTCAGGAGCTCCTCAATTTCTATCAGGGCATCATGTTCTGGTTGCGACTCTACGACGATACGCTCGATTATGCGCAGAACATGGTGATTATGAAGGCGGGAGGGTGCGGAGTCGAGGAGGCACCCCCCAAGCCTGCCGTGGCCCGTGCCCTGCCCTTCGATGGCTCCAATCAGTTCCTAAAGATCGGAGACTCCTCCGATCTCACGTTCGGAGATACCATAGACTTACGGTATATGCGAGCGTTTAGCTTCTGGGTATATTTCGATGAGTTCACAAATAACGCAAAAGTCTTTGACTTCGGGAACGGCCCGGGGAAAAACAATGTCTTTCTCGGAATCATTGGACGGGGCAATGCGACAGCAAGCCAACAACCTATCCGTCTCAATGGCTGTTTCCTTGAGAATGATTCCACGGTTCCTGCTAAGCCCTCGGGCGCTCAGAATGTCGATGAAACGACTCCGCAGAACCTCATGGAAACCACCAGTGCAAATGTCAATGATTTTGAGTGTCCGAAGGCAGAGATCTACGGGCGCACCTTGCCGGCCGTTCAGCCCTTTGCCATGCCACAGTTCACATCAAAAACGGCAGATCTTTTATATGAGATCTGGGACAAGCAGCAGCGCAAGCTCCACGTCCAGATCCCGGACGTCTTTCCGCTCCGAAAGTGGACTCATGTGGCGGTCACAGCAACCAATCAGGACGCCACGAGGCCCACACTGACCTTCTATGTGAACGATGAACTCGTTAATACGGAGGTAGATTCCTGGCTTCCTCAGGACGGTGCCACACAGAGCAACTACATCGGTAAGTCCAATTGGATGAACGCAACGAGCGATGCCTCCAATGCCGATGAACTCTTCCAAGGCCAACTATTCGACTTCCGGGGCTACAATCAGTTTATGACACGCGCTAAAGTGACAGAAACATATCGGTGGGGCTTGAAGAAGCTTGGCTTAGCGCGTTCTTAAGAAGCCAGTCCTTGATCTGACCGAGCAGCTGTTCGCGTGTCTCTGCTAAGCTCCCCTTATGTAGGGGAAACAACCAGGAATTTAGTTCGGAGGCCGCGGCCAAGTGCTGACACCCGCCCTCGACTTTCAGCTCATTCTGAAATTCGAGAACGGGACAGCCAAGAGGCAGAGCCCAGATCTTTGCATACTGCTCCTCCTGCTTTGGTAGGTTATACAGGATACAGAGACCCGCGCCGATAAGCTGTCGATAAGCATCGAGACCGTACCTTGTGCGAAGCACCTGTTCCACCGTCCATCCGACTGGCAATAGCGGCTTAATCGAGTTCTCTACAAACTCGGGGGTCAGGATCTCATCCACGAGGACCACGCACTTGGTGCCGACCAAGGGACGCCATTCGGGCCACGCAGTGCGAAGTGCCCGAATCTCGTTCGTGGAGAGTTCCGCCACTTCTGGCATGTATCCAATGACCTCCTTGGCATAGACTACATTCGAAGGATTCCAAATGATGCCTGGAATGGGGCCTGCCAAATTTCGTTTTACCACAAATGACTGGAGTGTAGGAATAGTCTCTTGACTCACAAAGAAACTCGCCTTCTTCCCCTCCTCCAGCTTTTCGTATATCTGGATGACATACGAAAGATAATACAGACAATATAGATCCGGATTCATCATTCGTTGCACGGTATGGGAGGAAATAGCGAGCATGGTGTCTGCTCGTTCACATGCCTGAATAAAGGAGATCGAAAGATCCCGATTCAGCTTTTGCACGTATTCATTGCTTTTGTCCTGTGATCCCATATATACCTTCTTATAGTCATATACGACTCCCGCATTTGTCACAAAGGAGTTCGACCACTTGAAGAGTTTCAGGGGACTTAAAGCCAGAGGGTTCGGTGCCTGATGCGACCACTTGAACCGGTTTTCACGGGCCAACATGATGGCGAAGGTCTCGAGCTTCTTGGGACTGAGGCCTCGGATCTGAACCGTCGCAGATCGAGGGCTTAAAGAAGTTAGGACAGAGGACCCCTCGAGTCCCTGGTCGATCTCCACGAGCGCACAGGGATGAACGTACATGTAGAGTTTAGCGGGAACAATGTCCTGTGGATTGTAATTGCGAATGGCAGTATTATGTATATGGATGGTCTGGATGGTTTGACAGGGATTCGATACTAGAAAGCGCATCCCGAACATGTCGCCGGTGAAGCGATTATCACATCCGGCGGTGCCAAGTTTGTAGTTAAAGGAGTCGAAGTTCCATATGCGACTCTTGACGCTGTCGCTCAGACAGATCCAGGCATCCTGGGAATCGGGACGGGGTCCAAAGAGACGGAGATCGGTGGGTCCTGACTGTTCGTCATAGCGGAGAAGTGCATAGAGCGCATCGGCCATCTTGACAGAGTAGAGTTGGCGCAGCGTATCATTACAATAGATATCAGCATTGGCAAAGATAACAATAGTGTTAGGGGGCACAGAATCGTATGTGTATTTGAGAAGATCCTTATAGGTGAGACGGGTCTTGAGGATTTCCTGATGGACCTTTTCGCTACCTTTTGCGCCGCTCCATTCGTAGCTCAGATTCGTTTCATTTAGGAGCACGATCTTGTCGAGCCACTTACATGCCATGTTATTCTTGAGGCACTGGCGGATCTCCTTGGCTCTCTTTGTGGCACTGTGGACGAAATACTGGGTGATAAGCCAGATTTCGGGAGGGGGCACATAACTCGTCGACATGGTGATTCCATTCTCCTTGAACTGGGCCTCTCTGACTTCCGTCAAGACAGATCCCTCCTTTAAAAACAGCAGATTGTAATGAAGCATCATAGCAACAATGGCAACAGCATCCACGATATCATTGGACCAGGGATATTGAACGATGGGAAATTGGCCCTCTAATTCCTCTAGGATGCCGATACTAATTCCTAGGGCTACCCAATCGGATCGCGGAAATTGCTCGAAGACGGCCCTACTAATAAACAGATTCACCTTGTGCTTACGGAGTTCTTGAAAGCCGATAGGGGATAGTTCTGTTAAGATCAGAGCCAGTATATTCGTCTTGGCATGCCACTTGAGAAGATCCGCAATGCTCGTTACAATGCCATCGTAGGCACCAATCTTAGTATCCACAATACCGTCATGAAGCCACACAAGGGTGCGAGCATCCTTTCGGATAACGGGCTTACAGTTGATTATGGGGGGGATCTTGGGTTTTGTTGCCATTAATATATACACTCACATAACTATTTAGGTTCATTTTATTTCAAACGCCCATTTAGAGACTATGGCCCAACAGACTGGATTCGTAGGATTAAATGCAAAACCAGGTGCCGATTATACGGATCAACAAAATACAACCTATGGTTTCTGGGACCCTCAGGGTCGCTTCATTTTTGCTCCGAATCAAGGGCTTTCGGGCGAATACACGAGCCCTGCTACGCAGCCCCAATTCCCTGTTCGTCGTGGGGGAGATGCGTCGCAGATTCGCCGAAATACTGAAAATAAGACACTCTTTAATGCGCTGAATGCGCAGTCAGTTCAAGTTCAGAACGGTCAGCGCTCATGGACGCCACCTGTCTTCAAGTCGCATCAGGATCTTTTGAAATACATCCAGGGGCAGTATACGCAGCCCCTTCCAGGGACTCCGAATGCTGGAACAAATTATAATGTGACAACGCTCTTTCCACCGAATCTCTAAGCGCACCAGACTTTGACAGCTTCCTTATATTCCTTAAGCATTTGGCTGAATAACTTTACGTCGCTTGAGGACACGTTTAGGTGCCGGCTCGATGATGACGTTGACAGGTGCTGCGACTGTTGTTGCTGTTGCTGTTGCTGTTGCCTCTCCTGTAGTTCCTGTAACCTTTGCTGTCGACTTTGGAGATCGCTTAGGCTTACTTTGCTTTGGAGCGCGGACAACTTCATTCCGTCCCACGGGTTGGATGCTGGTCCTCCAGGCATCAACACAAGGTTGGACTCGCTCCCTCCAGTCGGCATCGAGACGGAGGTCGGTGCCTGTGTAAGTGCCGATTCGGATTGGCTCCTTTGGATTGACGGACCAGGGGAGGGCAAGGGGGTCGTAGTAGTAGACGTTGCTACCGCTAGTGAGGAAAGGGACTCCATTGATGACTTGCTGTTCATACGATGTCATGTAAAGCTTTGCTTTATACTAAAGCGAAGCTTATCATCAAATTTTATGGAGTTCGACTCTTCGTCGAACTCCAAGAGTAAAATGATAGATACTCTCCCGAAGGGAGAGTATCGATTCCGCATTTATCTTGTAATTATATGAAAATACTATAGAGTTTGACTCTTCGTCGAACTCCATTTAACTAGTATAGGTTTTATACGACCCATTATATAGTCCATTCGACCAGCGATCAGTATAGAGCGGCATTCCCCATTCTAGATCATCTGTTCTCGGATGTTGTTCGACCCATACCCTGTTCCCTTCAATCGTCAAAGGGTTCTTGTAATACATCCCATCATCCACGTATAGGAGTGGATCTCGTTCTGTTTCCAGTCGTATCGGTTTAATAACAATCGGCTGTAGAACAATTTCCTGAGTAATTGTTCTCGGTATTTCTTTTATAGCAGCCCGTTCTTTCGGAACAGGTTGTCTCTTAGGTAGCGTCAGTAAAAATAGAACGCATAGAACGCCGATAATTATCACCAAATGTGTTAAATGAATCATATCCACGCTCTATTAGTAGTATAGAACTTAGAATGCCGCATCCAGATCAAATTCCTGTTCTGCCGCCGTGGAACCCACATTGGCCTTCACATAGGTTGAGACGCGCTTCTCGAAGAAGTTGTCCTTCCCCTGTAATCCGATCTGTTCCATAAAGTCAAATGGACACGTTGCATCTGGATACACCTTTCCGTATCCAAGCTGAGTCGAGAGGCGATTCGCAACGAACTCGATATACTGTGACATCAGTTTCGCGTTCATCCCAATAAGATCGCACGGCAATGATTTTGTGATGAACTCCTTCTCAATCTTGACGGCCTCCCGAATAATCTTGTGAACCTTGGCCTTCGGCAACTTCTCCACGATCTCCTCATAGAGAGCGACAGCAAAGTCCGTATGAAGTCCCTCGTCGCGCGCAATAAACTCATTGCTTAACGTCAGTCCAGGCATAACTCCACGCTGCTTGAGCCAGAAGATAGCACAGAAGGACCCGCTAAAGAAGATGCCCTCCACAATCGCAAACCCTATCAGTCGCGTGGCAAAGTTCTCCTCCTTTGACTCGATCCACTTCTTGGCCCAATCGGCCTTCTTAGCAACCGCAGGGCTCGTCTGAATGGCCCTGAAGGTATCCTCCTTGAGTTTCTTGTCGTCAATATAGGTATCGATCAACAAGGAATAGGTCTCCGAATGGATCTGTTCGATCGCATTCTGAATTGCATAGAATGCTCGCGCCTCCGCAATCTGAACTTCCCCTGTGAAGCGCATCGCCAGATTCTCCTGCACAATGCCATCAGACCCCGCAAAGAATCCCAGAATATTACGAATAAAGTACTGCTCGTCCTTCGTGAGTTTGACCCAGTCCTTCATATCCTTACTCAAATCGACCTCCTCAGGAATCCACATGACACTCTGGTGCTCCTTGTATTTATTGTAGAGCTTGGCATATTTCACGGGTAGAAGCGTGAAACGGTGCGGATTCGGGCGCAGAATGGGCTCCACAAATGGCTCCGCCGAAGGACTTAAAGAAAGTGGAGGAACCGTCACGGATCCCGCTCGACCCCGTTTAACAGGGCTACCCTTGGGGCTAGCCCCCATAATGACAGTATTTGCGTCCTGTGTCTCAGCCATTTGCCGTACTGTTTGTTTCGAAATTCGGTTCATTGTTGCTGGCATCCTAAACACCAATCTATCCGTCAATTTTATGCTGTTGTAGTAGTGATGTCGGACCCACTTCTTCCCATAAGTCCGGTTCCTGATACCTTAGAATACTTATTCCAGGGGAGCCCGATAACCGAGTATAGTCTAGATGAGGAGACTCTGAGTCTAGGACGCGCGATTATTACCGAGATTCTAGAACGCGGCAACGATCTATCCCTGGCTAAATCCATAGGCTCAGGGGCCCGATCGAGCTCCTGGCGCTACGAATTTAATGGCAGACCCTACATTCTGAGAATCACCCCCCTCGAATACGGTGGCAACAATGACAGTCTTTTAACCGAGATTGACGCATATAGGGCACTGAACACTACTCAGAATCCCTACATCGCCAAATTGCTCTATGCCCTGAGTTCCAAGAATCGCCGCCACCCGTTCAAAGGCACCCTATTCGTCTTCCCTTATCTGGCAGGGCATACCTTGGATGCTGTTCTTAAACATTCCCATTCTATATCATTTCATCGGGCCAAGGAGTATCTCCTTTATTTCTTGAATGCCTGCGATTATATGAACGAAAAGGGAATCGTTCATAGGGACATTAAACCCGAGAACATCTTTATTCCCGATCATGCGGACCCCTATCTCTTCGATTTCGATGTGGCCTGTGAAACAAAGAATGGTACTTGCCGTTCGAATATATTTCAAGGCACACGTGCCTATACCATTCCGAAAGCCAGTAGCCGCCTCCCTCAAAATATAGCTGGATTTGTAGCTGGATTTGAGGAGATAGTACCATACACATATAGCGTATGGAGCGATAAGTTCGCAGTTATCAGAATCATAACAAAAGATATTATTCCCCTCGTAAAATCACACAAGTCAAGGGATGATCTCTTGGATATGGTTATCGATGTTTTAAAAGGGGTCTTCGCAAAGAACAATGAGATCAATCATCCGACTACTGTTGAGCGAGCGGCCTCCGCACAGCTTCTCGAGGAGATTATAACCCAGAAAACACACCTATCCGTGTCTAAATCGGCAAGTCGAAAATCAATGAACTATACATCAAATCACAGATTGTCTCGTAGTAGGTTGTCGAGTGCCAGTCGAAAAGGGTCGGCTACACGACGATCAGGATCAAAAAAATCGCATAGTACATCAGAATGAGATGCTAGTGACGGATATAATTGGATACTCCGCCGCCTCGATCTCCGTGATAGCCTATGGCACACAATTTTTTCATACGATTCGATGTGGATCTGTAGAGGGCATGAGCCTCGGCAGAACCATCTTTGATACTGTGAGTCTGGTCCTATGGGTCGCTTACGCAACTAGAGTGGAAGATATCCCACTTCTAATTGCGACAGGGTGCGAACTCGTTATGTGTGTATGTGTGACGGTGATCGTCATGAAAGAAAAAATGAAAATAACCGTTATTGCGGATTCTGCTGCAAATCCCGTAGTTATTCTTCAAATGACGGGTATAAATTATATTAATACATGCAACATAAATACCGCCCGTATCAATCATTCCACCCATAAAACGCTGCAACTTTCGGATGGAGCGAAAACGCCGACGATTCAAAGTCATGAATATACAGACCCTCCAGGTTCCGAACTCTGCTGAGGGCCACATACGCCTGTCCGTATTCGAAGGTGTTGCTTCCGATGTCGATGAGAGCACTATCCAGAGTGGCCCCTTGGGCCTTGTGGATAGTACAGGCCCAGGCCAGTTTAAGAGGATACTGTGTGCGAAAGACACCCGGATGGCTGTCAATCTCCCAGTCATGGAGCCCAATGGGAAGACGCGATCCATTCAAGAACTCCACAATGGGCGCCCCATCCTTACTGTCAAAGGCAACGACAATGCCTCTCGAACCATTGACAAGACCCGCTGCAACATCCAGATTTGTGATTAACATGACCTGGGCGTCCTCGGCGAGCAGCAGCTTGTCCCGATAACTGGCATCGCGATCAAGCAGTGCTACCGCCCTCTTGAAATCCTCGCTCTTCGTATTGGTTCTCGCTGCAACCTTGAGGTCCGCATATTTGAATCCAGCCTCAAAGGTCTTCATGGGCCCCTTCAAGGCCTTCAGATTGGCATCATTTATCATGTCAACCTCGGCATTGCGGGGAAACAGGAGAGTTGGTCGAATCTTATGAGATTTCCAATTGAGACCCATACGTGTTCGCAGAATCGCCTCCGATACGGAACTCAGATCGCCCTGACGCGCCTCTGTCAGAATCTTCTGAAAGAGCGGGTCCTTCTGGCGTTGAACCTGGACGAGCTCGATCGTTTTTCCGACAATCAAGGGCCAGCGCTCGGACTCAAAGGCGAACTGAAGTTGCTTGACGGGCGGTAGTTGGCAGAAATCCCCCACAAACAGCAGCTGGATACCGCCAAACGGCTTGTCGAAGCACTTTCGCATGCGCCGGCCAATATCATCCAGCTTCTCGAGCAGTTCCACGGTCAACATCGAAATCTCGTCGATCACCAGCAGATCACATTGGCGCCAGTGCTTCTTGGCGCGTCCGTTGCGCTGAATCTTCCACACAAGATCCGTCACACATTCCTTGCCGAGCCCAATGCCCGACCAGGAATGGAGGGTCATGGCCTCAGATCCGAGCAACAGAGCCGCACACCCTGTTAGTGCTGTTACATGAATCACCGGCTTATGACCTAGTCTAGCCTCTAAGGTAGGCGTTAATACATCCGCCAAACACTTGATAACATGGGATTTACCTGTGCCTCCACACCCTGTCATCATAACATTAATCCCTGAGTCCAAGGTCTCTATGACCTGCCGCTGCTCTTCTGTTAGCGTTTCCATTACCGATCAATAAAATACAATCCCTTCATCAAATTTAGTTACCTAAACCAATCCTACCCTTTATAGAGTATATGGGTGATATACTCGAAATATCACACAATTGTGGATTCTTTTCCTGCTGTTTTGTAAAACTGTATGCTATCGCAAAATACTTTGAAGAACATGACGCCTTACCTGCTGAAGTCGACAGTTCTCAAATGTTTGGACCCTATAAACCTATTCCGCGTGATGTAACCTATGATTTCTTTGAACCAGATAGTATCATGTCTGGGGGGGAACCCATGGGTTCTCGGTCAAATATTGTTCGATGGGACGAACAG
>Ga0209084_1000435_pt1 | contig 39450 bp, 56 predicted proteins | sample C_130820_MF_Meta_FD_187309 | JGI IMG/M metagenome (GOLD analysis project Ga0209084, IMG submission 187309) | Freshwater microbial communities from Lake Croche, Canada to study carbon cycling - C_130820_MF_MetaG (SPAdes) (version 2) | ecosystem: Environmental > Aquatic > Freshwater > Lake... | reverse complement strand
GGCAGTGCTTGAACCCGACACATACCGTGACCGATACGTCGTGATGCCTGAAGGCGTTGACCGGCGGACCAAGGATGGCAAGGAAATCTACGCCGCGTGTGAGCAGGAGGCGGCAGCGAAAGGCGCTGAAATCATCAGCGCCAGCGACCACGAAAAGGTCATGAAAATTTACAAATCATGCCGCGATCACCCACTTACCAAAAAGGTGTTTGAGACGGGCGAAGCGGAAGTGTCGGCATACTGGACCGACGCAGAAACCGGGGTGCTGTGTAAGTGCCGCCCAGACTGGCTGCTGGGCGGTGAGAACCCTGCGATCCTTGACTTGAAGTCCACGGAAAATGCCAGCCCTGATGAGTTCATCAGGAGCGCGTTTAGCTGGCGATATCACGTTGCGGCGGCTTGGTATCTCGACGGCGTTGAACAGGCAATGGGCGTTAAGCCTGATGCGTTCATGTTCCTCGCCGTTGAGAAGACCGCCCCGTTTGCTGCGGCCTACTACTACGCCGACGACGATATGTTGACCGCTGGCCGCGCTGAATATCGGCGGGCTTTGCGGATTTACGCCGACTGCCTGTCTTCGGACAAGTGGCCGGGATACGAACCACGTTTGCAGCCATTGGGGTTGCCACGGTGGGCCAATGTCCAGTTGGACGTGGAACAGGGAAAAATATAAATGAGCGTAATTCAAATTCGGAAGGCCCAGCGCGAAGGCGCTAGGGTAGTGATCGGGATCGCCGGGGTTAGCGGATCGGGCAAGACCTACACAGCGATCAAGCTGGCCTATGGGCTAGCCGGTGGCGATGGCAATAAGGTCGGGTTTCTGGACACCGAAAACAGACGTGGATCGCTGTACGCGGACATCGTTAAAAGCCCGTTTCTGATTGGCGATCTATTCGCGCCGTTTAGCCCTGCCCGTTACGTCGAAGCGATCCGTGAGTTTCAGGCCGCTGGCGTCGAGGTTCTGGTGATCGACAGCGTTTCCCATGAATGGGAAGGTACTGGCGGCTGTGAAGATATTGCCTCTGCATCGACTAATAAGGTGATCGGCTGGGCCAACGCGAAATCCCAGCACAAGCGGTTCATGAACCTGTTGCTGCAATCGAACATGCACATTATCGCGTGTATCCGTGCGCGGGATAAGATCGACTTCACCGACCCGAAGAACCCAAGGCCACTTGGTATTCAGCCGGTTTGCGAAAAAGGCTTCATGTTTGAAATGACAGCCTCGCTGATGATGCGGGACGGGGGCCGCGAGCAGGAGGTATTGAAGTGCCCGTCTGATCTGTTGCCGATCCTTGGGCGTACCAGCGGGTATATCACGGAAGACGACGGCGCGGCTCTCAGTCAGTGGATTAACGGCGCACAGGTTCTTGATCCGACTGTCGAGAAATTCCGTAACAGTCTTCAGAGCGTGACAGAGCAGGGATTAGTCGCCTTGAAGGTCGCGTGGACCGATACCCCGCCAAAAGTGCGTAAGGCGCTTGGTCCCGATTTCCTCGAAATGCTGAAGGCTGCGGCTCAATCGTTTGAGACGATTGGCAGACAAGCGGCCCCGGCTTCCGTGGACCGGCTAAATGCTATGGATGAAGACGAACCAGACGATGCCAATGATATCGCAGACGTGTTCTAACAATGGGGAAGGAAATGACTGACCATCTGTTTACACCGGCTGAACTGGCACAGAGGTATCAAGGCCAGATTTCTATTAAGACTTTCGCCAACTGGCGAAGTACTGGCCGTGGTCCAAACTTTATGAAGGTTGGGGCGCGGGTGTTCTACCCTGCTGCTGAAATTTACGCTTGGGAGGCGTCTAGAATTACTGGGCGGGATGTACAAAAATAGTCACTTCTGATACACAGTCGGTGGCTGCGCCCCGTGTGCGCCCCCGGCTCTAATTGGTCCCTCCCTGCCAGTTAGGCCAAGCCCCGCAAGTCTTTGGATTTGCGGGGCTTTTTGTTAGTCATTGCTGTACCGGCCGTTGATATAGTCCATCTACGAATAGGCATCCTTGCCGATCCCGCCTGTGTTGCGGTGTTCCCGAAACCCCTAGTTTCCCTTGGTTTTTTTCGTTCCACATTCCCGTGGCATCCTTTAGGATCGCGTTTAGTCCCAACAATTTGCGCCCCATTTGCGCCCCGGTGGAATGAAAATAACCAGACAGACGATCAAATCCATAACCCCCTCGCCGGTCGATCAGTGGGCTTGGGACAGCACGGTTCCCGGCTTTGGTGTTCGCGTCCGACCCAGCGGCACAGCGACCTACGTTTTACGATACCGCACCACCAGCGGAACCCAGAGAAAATACACCATTGGCAGCGCCGACGTTATGTCGCCGGATGAAGCCCGCGACAGGGCGCGTAAGCTAGTGATTGACGCCCGCGACGGTAAAGACCCCCAGTCAGATAAGGTCACGAACCGGCACTCGAAATCTCTGGCCGATCTGTCGAAGGCGTTTTTGGAGGCCCGTAAGCCGTACTGGAAACCGGCCAGTTATCTGTCCTATGAGGCGGCATGGCGTAACCACATCTTGCCTAAAAACGGGAACATGAAACTGCGGGATTTCACCGCCGACCACGCCGAGAAGATCATGCGTGATTTGGGCGAGCGGAAGGCACGGGCGAACATGGTCCTGCAAACCTTGGCGACCGCTTTTAACTGGGCAGTTGCGCACCAGTGGATCGACCAGACGCCCGTGGCGAAGGTGAAGGGATATAAACAGGTCAGGCGGCAGACGATCCTAAAGCCCGCCCAGATCAAGGATGTCCTGCACAGCCTCGACACAATGTCGTTCGACGCATGGTCGGCACCCTACCTGTTTAAGGCGTTGCTGTTCTCGGGTCTGCGGCTCACCGAATGGTCAATGGCTGAATGGGTATGGTATGACGCCGATAACCAGACGTTAGATATCCCAGACAGCAAGACCGGCGGTCGTACCGTTCACGTTGGATCGAGTGTTAGCGATGTTCTTAGCGATGTTTGTCAGCACCCTCGCGCTCACAAGAAATGGATATTCCCAAACCGGGATGGCACGGGGCCGCTGACGTGGGCTTACAAATCTTGGTGTACCTTTAGGCGTCACATGGGTCTAGACAGTGTGCGGCTGCACGATCTGCGGCATACGTTCGCGACATACTCGCTGGCGAACGGCGCGTCGATCCGTGACGTGCAGCACCAGCTAGGCCACGCGAACATCGCTATGACGGCGCGGTATCTTGGTCTGATGGATAACGGTATGAAATCCGCACAGGCCAGCGCCATTGAACTAATGCTGGCTAAACGATGAAATGAAAAACCCCGCCGTGATCGCAACGGCGGGGTTAATCTGCGTATTGGTCTAGATTGTGGCCTCTAATCACCATTCGCCCGCGACCACTTAACTTTCGCATCTAGTCCGGTTTATACCCCCCAATTACGCGGGCCGGGGTGAAAGGAGAGCGGGCAGATGGTTATTGCTTACAGGCTTCTATCGCCGCCCGCAATTCAATTTCGTAGCCTTTACGCAATTCAATTTCAGCGAGCAGGGATCGGACCTCTTCATAGATATCACCACCGCCCGTGAAATAAACCGGCTCGATAATTTCAGGTGAAATACATGGCACCGGCACCGGCACTTTTACGATGTTCGGTGCGTTATTAGTGGCGCACCCTGTTAGAAATAGACAGGCAATTATCTCACGTTTCATTTCGTGGCCCTGTACTGATCAATCAATGCTTCGGCAGACGCACAGGCGTCGTTGCTGACGGGCTTGGCGGATAGAATGCGCTGCGATGCTGCTTCATGCGCCTGTCGCCCGCTGCGGGCCACCGTGAGGGCGTGTGCAACGACCCGTTCGCGTTCCTTGGCGGCTGCACTCACTGCGTCGATGGCGGCGTTCTGAAGCGCCGTGGCGTCCTTCCATGCTCTGACCGCTGCATTGGCTGTCGCGAGGTCTTCGGTCAGCTTGTCGATCCGGTGTCCCCTGTACGTCACTTGAACGCACAGGGCCACGATGGTCAGACCAAGCCCGATCTGCATCCAATACCGGCGTAGGATCGCCAGCGCGATTGTCATTTGGACACCGAACCGTCTGGGACGAACGCAGCCACCAGAGAGACTGCAAACGAAACGTAAGACCACGGCGCGGCAAGGGCCGATGCGCCAGCAATGCCAGCCGCAATCAGCATGTAGGTGGACCGCTCGTTGAGCCGGTCGCGAACGTAATTGATCATGCGTCTTTCCCCGTCTCAACCATTTTCGCCAGACGTTCAGCGCGAGCGCCAACCTGTTTGGCCCAAAGACTTGCCCGCATACCAGCGGCAGCATCCTTCCAGCGTTTGTCATGGATGGCGTCGAGCGTGTTCTTAAAGCCCGACAAACGGCGAATGCCAAGGTTAAAGCACATGTTCAACATTGCGCGGCTTCGAACCTCATCGTCAGCGACGGCCAGCCACCAGCTTTGCTTTTCACATTCTTTTACGGTTCGGGCCAAGTCAGACGCAAGCAGGTTCATTGCTTCATCCTTCGAAATACCGACATCATCAAGATTTCGACCAACGCCAATGGTCAGTTTGCCAGCAGTGCAATGATAGGGCATGAGTTTAAGACCCTCATCCCGCACCAGATCAATTATGAGTTTTGCGTTATCGGCCATCTAAGTTCACCTTGCACATTTTTTACAGAAGCATTCCAAGATATTTTTTCAATTTCTGGAACGTCAAAATCTTGAGAATGAATGCTTAGGCTGTTTTCTATCCGGCCTATATTATGAAAGATTACCCTTCTTGTGTCCAATGCTACCGTTGCCAAAATGTCTACATATTTTGGGTTTAGTTTATTTCCTCCATTTGAACTACTATTATATATATATTTATTTCGGTTTTCTCGAAGCATTGCAGCTTTCACTTGAACTCGAATAAATTCATTGTCTTTCGTCGCTAAAATGTCGATGTAATCCATTGGCGTAATGATGGCGTTCCATCCTAAACTTTCGATTACAACGGCTGTTAATAATTCACCCATTCGACCTTTAGCGTTTGCTGAAAGCTGCACAAGACAATAACCATGAAACGACCTAGCGGTCAGCCTTGCTGTCTAGCTTTGCCCATATCTTATCGAGCATGTCCAAAACACGCTGAGTGTCTTGGCGGTAATCGTCCTTTATCACATATTTTGTCGGTAGTTCCTCGCGCAATTTGGCGAGGTCTGCCTTCAGTTCTTTTACCGCCGCCCACATTTCGCGGGCAAACCATCCAAGGCACCCTGAAACGACTATAAACCCGATGTTAACAATCGTCTGAGTGTCCATGTCATCTCACAAGCAGAAGGTCAGAGGTTCCCGAAATCACTATATCTTGTACCCTCGGACGGAAATATTTACCAGTAGTAGCTATTAAATTTTCTGCTTCAACTGATCCGTTAGCAACAACAAACCCCCAGCCCGCCGGAAGCGTCATTTGACCATCGACGGCATGGTGTTCTATTTCCCGATTAGTTCCGTCTTCGCTTAGGCAGAGCCAATGCGCCCCATTTGGACCCGCCTTTATGAGCATGTCGCCCTGACCGACCGTAGGATTAGACCAGCCTGAAACAGCGTCATTCAGAACCAGCCCTTGAGACTGGGTGAATGTCTGGCCCTGCACCGGCCCTTCGATGATCTCAGTTTCGCCGGAAAGCATGAATAGACCGATGCTGCGCGATGCCGCGATGTCAGCAAAGCGGTATTCCTCATTGGGTTCAAGCGTTACGAACGCAGCACCACAAGCACTGAAGCTGTACGAAATAACCTTCATTACAATTCATCCGGCTCTGCGTGGTGTTCGCTGTAGAACACAATGCCATATTCGTTTTTCAACTCGATGATAACTGGTTCTGGCTCGTTCTGATTTTCCATTTTACCCTACGTTATTACAATGGTTTTTGTGCCGCTTGTTCCAAACGGGTTGTTTTGAGTTCCAAATCCAAGACCAAATTCTGTTGTGTTCTGGGTTGAATAATACGTTGGTAATCCGGGCGTTCCCAAACTTACTCCATTAACGGTTACTGAATTTATAAAGCCCGCCGCTCTGTTGCCGGTAAATTCGATTGCCACATATCCGTTTGTGGCATGTCCACTTGTGCTGGCCCAGTACAATGAAACGACTGTTGCGCCGGAAAATCCAGCAGGAGCAAGCGCACCCAAATCAGATACAAAAAAGAAATCTACTTGCGCTGCCTTTGATGCCGCTCCGACGTATCCGTCAACGTAATAGGTGGTCTTAATCGGCGTTACAAAGGTGCTGCCGACCGTCATTATCACAGAACCACCGCCCATGCCCGCAAGGGCGCAAAGAACACCAGCCATTATGTCAGCCCCGCGCCGCTAATTACCCAGACCGTCGCTGAAACCTTGACCACCGTCGCCAGACCATATTGAGCCAAGGTCCGCGAACCCACGGTGGCTGTACCGGCAAGACGCAGCGTATCTGTTGTGATCGAAATCGTTTGGGACGCGCCGCTGTTGTTAAACAGAACGACCGAAGCGCCGATTGGAAACGCCACAGAACTGTTAGCCGGAACGACCCAGCCGCCGGTCGTATTTGAAATGTGCTTACCGTTATCGGTAAGCGCGAGCGTGTATGCCGAACTCTGAGCGTTCTGCGGGATGCCACGGAAGCCAAGAGCGTTTGTGCCAATCGTGCCTGTATCACCAACCGTTTTATTGGTCAGTGTGTCGGCAGTTGCCGTACCCACCAGCGTGTCCGTGGCGGCTGGCAGCGTGATAGTGGCCGTACCGGCAGCGGCTGTGACCGTGTTACCGTTGACCTTGAACACGTTACCCGTGCCAGCCGTGTCGAACGTCTTGTTGGTCAGCGTTGCCGTGCTGGCCGCACTCAAAACCGCCGATCCGCCGACCTGAAGACCGACGCCAAAATTAACCGTTCCGGTGCTGAACGTCAGACCCCCCGCCGGTACAGCGATGGTGTTGGCGACAAACGTAACCGTGTCACCAGCAGCATCCCCGAACGTGACGTTACCGGCGTATGTGATCGCACTGGCGTAGGTCAGCGCCCCGGTAATGGTTGTGGCGTTCGTATAGTTAACGGTGTTCGCATTGATGGTAACAGTGTCGGCGCTGCTGTCGCCCAGCGTAGTGTTGCCAGTGTTGCTGAAGCTGGTCACAGTTAAGCCGGTTAGGGCGTATGTGGTCGCTAGTTCGCCCCAAGCTGTGCCAGACCACTTCTGCCAACGGCTCAGAGACGTGTCCCATTTGATCGCGCCGGTCGGCTGGTTCGAAGGAATAGCAATAGAAAACTGTGTAGCTGCGTCATAGTCGCGGCCAGTCACCTCCGAAAGAAAGTTCGTATAGGTGGACGTTAGTGTGGGTAGTGACCAGTTAGCCATTTAGTAACCTCTCGCTGTCCAAGACACTGTGCCAGACAGTCTCGCGCCCGCACTGTCGTACAATAGTACCTTAAATGTTGTTGGATTTGCACCACCGGCAAAATCATAGATCGCGTATCGTGCCGCTGTTCCAAGCGGCGTTAGATTAATCGTCGTTACAGATGTAAACGCACTGTTAAATGTTACTGTTGTTCCACCAACATCTGTCGATACAGCGGACACGGTGCCAAAGTCTGTTTTCTGTTTAGCGTCTAGTTTTACGTTAATAGACGTGAACTGAACCAGATCGTCACCGCCAGCCGACGTTACATCATATCTGATTTTAATATACCTAAACGTGGTTGCATATACTTCGGTAACGCCAGCATAGTTGGTCCACGGGCCGGTGGCCGATGTGTTTGAAACACTAATTGTTGGTGTAATAGTCGCTGAACCGAACGCTGTATTGTATGTGCTGACTACCGAAACCTTAGATGATCCAATAGTTGCGCCATAATCTACAACCTCTTCATAATATCCAACTGTAGCAGTCGGCTGCGAAAAATACGAATAGCCAGCCGTGATTTGATCTTGAGGCGTAGTCCACCCTCGCAACGTGAAGTGAGTTGTCCATGTTTCCGATGTATCCAGCGCCATATAAAGGCCACCGTCAGAAGCGACGGCATTTGATTTCGTCCCACTGAAGGTGGATGGATAATTCAGGAACAGGACGTAATCAGGCGGCTGGTTGACCGTTGCGGTGACGCTGCCGGTGCCGCCGTAGTTCCCGCCGATATCGACGCCAGCAATCCAGTATGTGTACGACCCAGCGGCAGTTTCGAACAGCGTGGTGAATGTGGCATTTGCGACACGCCCGACGACCGTTCCGCCAGCCCATGTCGAGCCGCGCCGGATTTCGTAATAATCGACGTTCAGTGTGCTGGTTGCGCTGGTCCACTTCAGCAGGACGTTATTGTCAATCACCTGTGCCGTGATCGTTACGGATGTGGGCGCTGATATTGACGTTACTACGCTGGTTGCGTTGGTGCTGTAGTTGCCGGTGGTATCGACCGCCTTGATCCAATAGGTCTGACTGGTACCATTTATGGTGCCGATCTTGTAAGTGTTCGCCTTTACCCGCGTAATGATCGTCCCAGCCGCCCAGCTTGCGCCCTGCCTAATCTCGTACTGGTCAAGGTCAAGATCGGCCACCGACGACCACGACAGGGTGACACCGATAGTGCTGTCAATGCTGGCGTTGAACCCGGCAACATCTGCCGGTGGGGCAGTTTTGCCTAGTGCGTTTAGGGTTGCAACGGCGTAGGTCTTGGCGACGTTTCCGAACGGGCCGACCGCAGTAACACGAACTTCGTACTTTTGAGCGGTCGTGTTCAGGATGTCGTAATCGAGCGCCGATGTCGTGTCGGTGTTAAAGTTTCCATCCGACTGACGCCAGTCGATCCGATAGGCTGACGCGCCGGTTGTAGCGGTCCAGTTCGCCGTGACCTTCGCCCGCACGTCTGATTGATATTTGTACAGGCTCTCGCTTAACGTGACGCTGGAAACAGTCGATGGCGTAGGCGACAGGGACGTAAAATTTCGAGCCTGTAGGGCGATCCCGTTTTCGATCAGATTATATTTGTCTGAGTAGTGTTCCAGCGCGGTGATTTCGTGTTCGTGGTTATCGTTTTCAACCACTGACAGGACGCGGAATTTTTGGGCCGCAACTGATGTGGTGGATAACAGCCACTGCGACTGGGCGTTTGGCGCAACCGGGAACGCAGTGGAAACCGTAATTACGTTGCCGACGACTGACGAAACCGGCGCGGAATATGCGCGACCGTCTGGGTCCACAACGTACAGTGTAGCCGTTCCCGATGGCGCGACTGTCAGACTATCGACCGTGACCTGAGTGGTTGTGGCGCTGCTAATTCGCCCGCCAATCCGCTGACCGGCGCGGTAACTGTCAGCGACCAAAATAATATCGCCGGGGCGGCATGGTGCGCCTTCGGTGCCGGTCTTGAACCCGACAACTTCAGTTTCGTAACGCTCGCTGTAAAGTATCCAGCGACCGACACGGTGCGCCTGTCCCCGGCTAGTGCAACCAAACGCCAAAACGTCTGTTTCGATCACGCCGTATCGAGCGATGCCGGTCGTGTCTTCGACGTACTCGACCTTCTGCCGGTACATATCGCTGGGGTCGTTCCACGTCACGAGAGCGACCGTGTGTCGTGCCTTGGCGCTGCTGCCCTGATACGAAAACACGCCATCCATGACGTTAGCGGTCGTGAACAGATAAACGGGGTCTTTGGGTGCGTCTTGAACAGCAGTAAGCGATCCGCTTGACCAATAGACCATGCCACGAAACATAGATGCAAAGTCATTAATGACTTTATAGGCATCTTGTCTGGTATTAATTAATAGGTTGCAAGTAAACCTTGGTTCAGTACCACCAAACCCATCGCTGATCAATTCGTCGCAATACTTACCAATTTCATACAGGGACCATTTGTCGATCTGGGTGGTGTCAATATATTTACCCAGACCATACCGATCTGTGTTCATCAGGTCATAGAAGCACCAAGCAGGATTGGCCGACCATGCGATCTGAAATGTACCGTCCCATGTGCCGCTGTATGACAAAGAGCCGTCAGCCCTAACCGTGGCGTTGGTCGGGATTTGAATTTTGAGCAGTTTCATATCGTACCCTCGCTTAGGGATTGCACGAAACTGACTGGCATCGACTTTCATGGCAACCAGTGCGCTGTTCGGATAGCGCATTTTGGCGTCAATGATCTCGGTGTAAGATTTCCAATAGGTCTTATTATTCAGGTTTCCAGACGTGCTGTCAGCGGTGATACGCCGCAGCCGGATATCCCACGGCCCCGGTGCTGGAAGGTTGATCCGGTACTGACGCTCGTAGGAACCAGACGACTTACCGTTAACCGTGTCGTTAATTTTCTCGACGTATCCGCCGCCGTTATTCTGAAGGTCGATGGCGTAGTTAACGGATGAGCCTCCCAGCGCACCCGTGCTGTCCATGTAGGACAGGGCCGGAAGCTGCACCGTGACACCGACTGACGTGATGTTTGTGTTGGTGATTGACCTAACGACGGGTCCGCCAGAGATTTTAGCCTCGACGCTGACAATAACTTCGTTACGCACTTGGTCGTAACCGGAAATGGTCGATTGGGTCTGGGTGCCGTTTACCGTGACGTACTGAACGCCGGTAAAATTATTTGTTCCGTCAGCGTTTTGGATCGGTGTGTCGTCCAGATAGATCGACTTTAAGCCATCAACCAGACCGCCGATCTCGCCTTCGGAAATCAAATCTAGAACTTGTGCATAACTAGTGGATTTTAGGGTGTCTGCGGTTTCGCTTAGACCACCGCCCGATCCACCGCCCTTACCGCCAGCACCTGAAATGATTGGTTTCGTCATCCTAGAATACCGCAAAGCCCGTTAGGGGTAGGTCGTAAGGGTTAATAATATTTCCGCTGCCGTCATATCCAATAGGCTTGTCTTCAACAGTAATCGCCGCACTGATTACCGCGCTTCCTACAATCATCCGACCGTATCCAACCGGAACGGCGATGCCTTGAGCCGTCGCGTTTACTGGACCGTTGAAATAATTGTTTTGTTCCTGCTGGCCGCTCTGCTGTGTTTGTTTAACAGATGGAGACAATAGCTGAGAGACACCGGATAGGGTTATAGCCACACCCAACCACGCGATGTTGGCGTAGGTCAGCCCCAAAAACCCGATCCCTGTGGTCGTCATTGCGCCAAATCCCGCCATTGCCGGAACCGCAAGAGACGCACCGAACGTCAAAAACGCTGTGGCAATCAGCGCAATGCCTAGAATGATAGTTCCAACCTTACCCGCACCAGCCACGACCGGCGTAATTGAAAACGACCGCGAAATTGGATATGCCAGCGCATCCTCGCCAACACGTTCTTTGTCCAAGATGCACTTATAGGCCACTCCCTTTTCGTGGGATTTGGCTAGATCATTGTAAAATTCGGGATAGTTAGCGCACAGAGCGCGAACAGCTTCAGCCGGTGTTTTTACTGCTAGTTTGTGTATGCGCCCGTACTTCTTGCCCAGCGCACCATTAAGCCTGACCGTTCGCAAGACGCACCACCTTCACAGTATGCTTTTTGAAGTACCCACCATAAACGTCGCGGCTAGAAAGTCTATTCTCGACGTGGTGCATAATAATATCATCACCCAGATATAATGCCACATGATTTGGAAACCGAGAATTTCCCGTCTGCATCATAATCACATCGCCCGTTTCTAGTTCCTCATCTTCGAATAAGTCTCTAAAACCGGCCTTCTTGTAATTATCACCCAGCAGATTTTCGCCGCGCTCCCAAAAATTGTTCTGACGATTTAGGTTGATCAAATCAACGTCTCGCTCGCGCTTGTACCAGTCCCGCACCAGCGCCCAACAGTCGAGCGTTCCAAATGAGAACGGACGACCAACCAGCGGTGCCTCGTAGCCGCACGGCTCGAACTCTGCCCACTGCTCAGTTGGTATGCAGACAATGTGCCAACGCAGCCCTGTGGCCTCACAGGAGACCTTATCGGCCTCGCTGGGATCGGGCGGTAGGTTCACATGGCTGTGAAATATCGCTGTGATCTCCCCGGCCTCTTCGGCCTCTGCGTAATCCTCTGGGCAAATCGAAAACTGGTCGTGACCATTGGGGTTGATATTTTTGCACGGCCAAAACCGTTCACGGCCCTTGACGATAACAACGACGCCGCAAGCCTCTTTGGGAAATTCAACCTTGGCATGTTCAAGCGCCGCTGCGCGTGTTTCCGGTGTCATAATTTTAAAAGCCCCGCCGCTGGAAAACCGCCATAGGGCAGTTCGGCATATTGTCCAAACCGTGCGCGGCACGATGATAAGCGTTTGCCGCAAACATCCTGCCCCAACGTCCCCACCGACACGTCGCTGGTGTCAAAGTATGAGGTGCCGGTATAACCACACTCAGCGCCGCGATAAGTCCAAGGGCAATAGTTCTGGATCACCTGTCGGCGCGGAAGCCCCACCCCGGCTAGGTCGAGCGCCGCCGCCAGTTCAAACTGCACGATCTCGCGGTTCTCGGTCGCCTTTCGGTCGATGTAATAAACATCGCGGGTAAATTCAGCAGTCGGATCAGCCGAAGCGTTTCCGCCCGAAAAGTTCGCCGCGTCCAGAAATTTCGCCAGCGTTCTGATCCGCGTGACCTTGCATCCCGCCAGATCGTCGTACAGAACGACCAGCGCCGTGATAGTCCCAAGGGCGTTGGATACGGTCATGGTCGGACGTGGAAGCTGCCCCTTGCCCGACCACTCAAAACCCGTCACCTCAATCGGATAGGCGCTATAGGTCTGGCTATTCCAGACCAGATCACCGACCAGATTGTTCTTACCCGCATGAAACCGATACGTCCCACCCCCGACCACGGAAGCGTCAATTTCGAACATTTCGATTATTGCGGATGGCGCAAGTTTTTGAATTTCCGCCGCGACAGACGAAAATGAAACTGTATATCCGTCAACCCAATAACCGGGTACGACATAATTTAGAACGTCTGCGGCCACGAAATGCCCTTACGCTGCGACGGCTTTAATAACCGAGAAATTAAGAACAACGGCTTCTGATAATGAACCGGCGCTTTCATTGCGAATGCTAATTGTGCAAGACCCTGCTGCGATTGCCGATACTGTCACCGTATATGCCCCAACCGTGCCTCCGGATTTAATGTTCACAATTACAACGTCAGTTGCGGCGATGAACGTATTGGTCAGGACGAATGAAACGGTGGTGGCCGCTGCTAGGGCTGCGGCGTTCATGGTGATGGCACCGGACGGCTTGCTTAACGTGGCACCCGTCGCCTTACTGGTTAACTGCGTGACGGCTCCCCCGGCACCCGTGGCGTAGCCGACACCGTTGGCGTTTGAGGTCAGGCCGGTTGCCACTAAGGCACCCGTCATGGTGTCACCAGTCTTTTCGATTTTACCAGTGTTCAGGTTCGTAAAGTTTGCGTCCACCTCGACAAACGTCAGAGCGGAACCCTTACCAGCGCGAGTTACAATAGTACTCATGGCTCATATACCTGTTCAAACTGTGCGGACACAGTGTTTAGATTATACCGATCCTTAGACCTGTCCCAAGACCGGCAAACATATTTACCGGCAGTGCCGTTTATATCGGTCCAGTCAAAACTGGATACAGCAGCCGCAGTTTCAAGGAATGTCGTGATTGCGTTCGCCTCTGCGTCTGTCCGCAGCGAGAACTTTAGGTTCCACGTCTTAGGCTGCGTGTTCAGACCATTGGCCTGACGCTGCTCGTAACCGTCACCGAACTTCGACACGCGGACGCTGGGCTTGACCGTGAACGATGCGCCGAAATCTGCTGTGTATGTGAACGTCGCCATTTATGCCGCCAACAATCCGCCGGGGCGTTTTTGCTGAACCAGTTCGACCCGAACAGCGTTCGCCACCAATTTGCCCAGTTCATTAGCCTTGCCGGGATCGCCACTGGCTTGTGAGCCACCACCCTCGACGCTTACGTTCACAACGACGTTCTGGGTGCCGCCGCCACCACCGGCACTCTCGACGCCCAGCCGACCACTTGAGAGCCTCCGTAGCGGCATAATCGCCTCAGGACCAGCCTCGCCCATCACACCTAGCCCGCCGCCGTGACGAAACATCGTGGGCTGATTAACAACACCGCCGCTGGCGAACGCCATTACGCCCTGCGAACCAAAGGCGTTGCCGTTAGCATTTATGCTAACCTGACTGCCGCCACTGAAAGCGCCGCCGTTTGCCATAGGTAAGCCAAGAAACATCATTAGCGGTTTCATAATCGCTTGCTGAATAGCAATTCGAATTAGGTCCGCAATAATGCTGTTAGCTAAATTTTTGAACGACAGCTTTCCGGTCATGGCAAAATTCACTAGGGCGTCTTCGGTGCCTTTAAGCGCGTTTGTCCAAGCGTCAAAAGCATGTTGCCCGACGTTTGCAATGTCCTTGCCATATGATGTTATGGCCGCACTAGCCCCGCCGCCAAACGTATTTTCTTTTTGCTTCGCCAGCCGCTCTAATTCTTGGCCGTGATCAAACGCAGCCAACGCGCCATCTCTATAGGCTTTTGCTGTCGTGGTTTCCCAATCGACAATATGCTGATCAATTTCAGCAATCTTCTTTTTACGGGCGATCATTTGATCATAATCAAACGCAGTCATAGTCAGAGCCTTGCCCTGATCTAGAATGGCTTGCGTGTCGGCTTCCCAGCCGATTTTTGATTTGGCAATGTCTTTGCCTTCAGCATCAACCTTATTTTGCAGAACCCGCGCTTCGGTCAACTTATCAACCGCATCAGCGGCTTCTATCAATGCTGTTTTTTGCGCGGTCGTATCGTCTTTAAACTTACCCTGTGTGGTCTCAAACCGCATCAGCGCACCCTGTGCGCTCGTCACCTTGTCGCCATACTTCGCAAAGTTGGCAATTTCGAAATTGAGTTGCGCGGCCTTACCCTTTAGGCCACCAAGCGCAGCTTCGTATTCTTCAAGTTTCTTTTTGCCTTCGTCAGCCGCCGTGGTGTCCAGTGCGGAAAGATCAGGCAAACCGCCTTGACCTAGCCGTGGCGCGGCTGGCTTAACCGATGCCTGTTGACGCGCCTTGATCTGCGCGATGCTCCCGCTGCCAAAGACCAGCGAGTTTTTAAGCATCTTATCCATGAACGCTTTTTCAGAAAGATTGCGAGCCGTTTGGTCAGCGTCCCGTTCCTTCTGAAGCTGCTTAACTTTTTCCCAGTTTCCGTGAGCAATAGCCCAAGCCTGTTGCGCCGCCGTGGCGAGAGCGCCGCCGACATCCATAACCGCAAAGTAAACTTCGCCCAGAGCAAACGCCGCCAGACGGGCCAGTTCGCCCACGCCGTCGAAGAACGTCACCGCATCTGGGCCTTGGCTTTCCAAACCGCTGAACGCATCAATGATGTCGTTCAAGGTTGGCAGCAATTCCGTAGCGCCCACGATAGATAGGTTACGGAACTTAATTTTTATGCCTTCGATCTTGTCGTTGAAGGCGTCAGCCATTCGGGCGAAATCGCCAGACATCTTGCTTCCAAACTGCTCAATCGCGGCGCTGCCCATGTTCAGCGTTGGGATCATATCGGCCCCAGCCTTGCCGAACAGCTTCATGGACAAAGCGGCCTTTTCTGGGCCGTCCTTCATCGTCTTAAATTTGTCGGCAATATCCAGCGCCATCACACCGGCATCTTTTAGGTTGCCGTTAGCGTCTTTGACAGACAAACCCAGAACCTTAAAAGCACCCGCCGCCGCCTTGTTTCCGGTTGCTGCCTCGACTTCCGCCTTGGACAATTTGGCGAAGGATTTCGCGACCGTTTCAAGGTCAGCGCCAGCAGTAGCACCGGCATCAGAAAACGTCGAAATTGCTTCGACAGACACGCCGAATTTTTGCGACAGGTCGTTCAGGTGATCGCCAAGTTCGATGGACTTATAAATGAAATTGCCAAAGCCCTTGACCAGTTCAGCGCCAATGAACCCCTTGGCAAGAGCGCCAAACCGTTCAAAGCCCTTACTGATACCGCCGACGCTTTTGTGAAGACCTTCAATCTGTCTTTTTAGGGCGTCAATGTTCTGCTCACCGACAGTTTGCGCGGTGATCCTAACCTTGGCTTCGGTGATATTCATCGCCATTATTTCGCCCGTTCGTTCAATGCCTTCAACGCTGCAAATTCAATTATCTGAAGACCATCAAGAGTTTCTTTTTGATCTTCGATTTTGCAAACATCAAAAATGAATTTTGCTGCATTGTAGTCTAACCCAATAAACGCGCCTTGTGAAACGCGCCATTGAGTTTGAAGGCGCAAAAATACTTCCATAGTTTCCCAGTTCTCAGGAAACACATCAAAGTCTTCACCTTGCTGTATTTCCTCTAACTGAGCGATAACGTCTTCAGGCGCACCAAACCCCTTTAGATCAGCAATCGCGTCTTCGTAGGAAGTGCCGCCGCGCACCCAGTATTGCGCGGCGGCTTCTAGTTTTTTCTCTTAGCGCCAGCTAGGCTTTCCATCCAAGCGGTGACAGCCGAATTGGCGACCGTTGGAATGTCCAACAACATTGACAGCGCCTCTTCTGAAAACGGAATTTCGCCGCTGTCGTCGCTGACACCACGCCAGCCCACCATCATTTCACGACACACCGCGATATCGTTGGTCGTCAGATCGCGAGCATCAGCCATAATGGCGTTGATACGTTCTTGAGAAGTCCGCTTAAACTCAGCGTCGAAAGTCTGTTTTTCGAACCGCCCGCCGCTGGTAGGCAGTTCGATAGTTACCGGCCAAAAGTAACTGGCAGTCTGCTTTAAGATAAAAGCCACAAATCCCCCTTATTTGATTGTCAGCGTAAATTCGTCGTTACCAGCAGTCGTTGGCGTCAGCACATAAGGAACCGACAGCATAACGATCCCGTCCATGTCGTTATAAGACGGGTTCACAACGTCAACCGTGCTGGTCGCGGAAATGTCCACGATAGAACCGGCAACCGTGCCGTGGACAATCTGCATACTGCCCAGCGTAGTAGCCAGAGCGGCAGCAAAGAAGTCCTTGGCCGTGATCGTTGGCGCTTCAAACTGAACCGTTCCACCGGCCTTACGGTCGGTAAGGATCACGCTTTCGCTGTTCAGCAGGTTCCGGTAAACGACCTCGTTATTCATGTTCATGCCGAAGTCCGACATAATGCCGGAATAGCCGAAGAAACTGAACGTGGGCGTGTTTGCCTTGTTTACAGCCGTTGGCGTCTTGAACGCGGTGTAGGTTGCGGTCAACTGGGCAGCATCCACAACAGCGTTATAAACGCCCGTGAATGTGAATTTCATAACCGGCAGAGCCTTGGCGTTAAGAGTGATCTCGACGTTTCCACGACAGCCGGTGACTTTATGCAATGGAGACGAACCGCCGCCGTTGTCCTGAACCTGAACGTATAGCGTTACGCTGCTGAACGATGCAGACACCGGCGCGTAAGCAACGCTGACGCCCGCGCTAATGGTTTCAGCAAGGCCGCAAGCCTTGAGCAATGGACCATAGGCCGGGGCCGTTCCAGCCGCACCAGCGCCCTGAAGTTCAACTTCAAACGAAATGCCGACTTTCTGAGCCGCAATGATCTGATCGTAAGAACCAAAATACGGACGCACCAAACCACGACTGACAATTTCAGCGTCCAGTGGCGTGACATCAAGGTTGCGAACCAGAATGGCGTTGGCCGCGCCGGTAGGCGTTGGGTCAGTGCCATACACGCTTTCGGTCTTGGCAAGAATTACTCGCTTGCGAGAAAGTAGGGCCATTATAAATTACTCCGCCTTTTTCGGTTGATTAGCAGGAGCAACCGGCTGCTCTGCCAGTTCTAATGTTCGCTGCACTAACTCTCGCTTACCCGTCTTTGGGTTGAGAATATATGTACCGCCTTGACCTTGGTGTTCGTCCATATCTCACCTATACCACGGTTAAATCCGATAGTGAAGTACGGTAAAGAACCGCATAATCGCACGAAATGACACCAGCGGGCAAATCCGCGTCGAGCAATTCCCAGCTTGTTGATTGCGGCTGAACATCCATAGAAAGCCCGCCTAATCCCGTATCAAGCATTATCTTACTGTGTATGCTTTCAACCAATGTATCAGCAGCTTGATCTGGAACATCTGATCTCACGACGACAGAGATACGAACCGATAGGGTCCAGTCTAGCATCCATGAGTTAGAAACGACTGCATCGTCAGAAATCGGCTCGACAATAATCGCGGGCATTTCATCTCTGGATAGCGGCGCTTGTCGGCTGCGGTATACCCGCCCTGAAACGCCGGGAACCGTTGACAGTTTTTCAAGGAGCGACACCAGAACACGCTCGCGCTTAGTCGCAAAATCGACCGCACCCGTTGCCGCGACAGTCGCCGCACCTAGCGGTATGGATAGCGTGCCGACCTCGACTTGCCAGCCCTGAGACGCAACAGATGCCGACCCAAGTGTGACTGACAGAGCGCCGATGGCGATTGGCGTAATCTGACCGGCAGCAGATACTGTAGCCGCGCCCGTGGCCGCCGCGAGTGATCCTAGAGCGGTTTGAACGCCAGCCGCTGACAGTGTGGCCGCATTGAGTGTTTTAGAAAGCGTACCGACTTCGACTTGCCAGCCCTGAGACGCAACAGATGCAGCGCCTAGCGTGACTGCTACGGTACCAACTGCAACCGGCGTGATCTGACCAGCGGCAGAGACGGTAGCGCCGCCAGTGACCGCTGAGAGCGACCCCAAAGCGGTTCCCATGCCAGACGCCGACAGAGTGGCCGCATCAAGCGTTTTGGACAGAGTACCGTATGGACCAGAGACACCACTGGACGACACGGCGGCAGCGCCTAGGGTGATCGCTGCGGTGCCGGTTACGACTGGTGTAATAGCACCGGCAGACGAAAGGGTAGCCGCCCCCAGCGTGACAGAAAGTGCGCCTGTAGCGTTCAAAGCGCCAGCCGATGAAACAGTGGCGGTGTCTAGCGTTTTGGACAGAGTGCCATATGGCCCAGAAATGCCATTAGACGACACATTGGCAGCACTCAGCGTGATCGCGGCTGTGCCGACAGCGACCGGCGTAATTTGACCGTCAGATGAAAGAGTAGCGGTCCCCAATGTAGCGGAAAGTGCGCCTAGGGCGGCTCCAACACCAGACGCCGAAACCGTGGCGGCACCCAGCGTAATCGCGGCTGTGCCGTAAGGGCCAAAGATGCCAGCAGCAGACGCCGTAGCCGCGTCAAGCGTGATTGACAGAGTGCCGAATGTAGTGGCTGGGCTAACCGATCCAGCAGCCGACACCGTAGCATCGTTCAGCGTAATTGACGCCGTACCGAGAGCCGTTCCAAAACCGGATGCTGAAACAGTGGCACCGCCAGTAGTAATCGACGCTGTACCGTAAGGGCCGGGAATGCCAGCAGCGGATACCGTGGCGGTGTCGAGCGTAATCGCGGCTGTGCCTATCGCCGTTCCAACGCCGGATGCCGAAACACCAGCCGCTCCCAAGGTCACTGACAAATTGCCAGTGACCGCCCCTAGCTGGTTTGGAGCAAGGAGTAGTAGCAACATTAGTTTAGATCAGTAATTGAAGTTTATTCAGGGTGATCTGAACGTCACTGATTTGGTTCTGCACATCGCTGACCTGTGCGGTATCACCAAGAGCCAAAGCACTAGATAGCAAGGCGCTCAGATAAACTAACCGCTTTTTGTGTTGTTCAATTAGTTCTTCAATGCTGGACATATCTAGATCACCATCTGACGAAGCATTACGGTTGATGTGTTAAGAATAAAATTAACGTAAGGAATTACTGTAGCGCCATCTGTATATGGCGCTACAAACGCAGTGTTTCCCATGAGTGCAGCGCCCTGCGTATAAAGGGTAGTGGACCAACCCTCCATTGAGTTATTCAGCACGTCGAACTGGAACCAGCGGCCCGTTGCATCTTTTTGAATGTAGATGTAGTTGCCGAAATAAGCGTACTTTGTACCGGCTGCAAAAGTTTCGGTGGCTGGCGCATATGCGATGGCGTTCGCCCAAGTGTTAAGGGCAATATCGTAGGTGTCGATGATAGCGCCAGTAGTTCCGCGAGCAGAGTAGATGAAGCGACCATTTTTGATGGCGCTTTCATTGGTCCACGATGCGTCAGATACGGCCCATACCCAGTTAGCACTCATGCCGTTACCGGGAGCCGCAGCACGGGCTGTGCCGGGGGTAAGGGTGGTCCAAGTACCAGCGGTGATGCCGTAACGGTAGAGCGTAACAGCGTTCGATCCCGTGTAGTAGATGTAATCATCGTTTGCTTCGATGGCATAGACCGATGTCGCATCTAAGGCAGTAGTGAACACGCCGTTCAGCGTCAAGACAGTACCAGTGTTAGACGTGATCGACTTGATCTGGCCTACACCCGTACCCGCCGTGACCCGTAGCTGGTAGTTGGACCACTGGTTAGTCGTCCACGTCTTACCCGTTACCGTAATTGTGGCGTTGGTGGTGTTCGTAGCCGAGGTTGCCGTACCCGTCGCGAACGATACAAATCCGTTGTCCACATAGGACGGCGTGGCCGTTAGAACACTATCTGTACTGATAACCAGCGCGGGGGCGTTGGCTGACAGCGAAGTCCAAGTGTTTAGCGCGAAATCATAATAACGAAACACACCAGCCGTGGTGGTACCCAGAGAGCCGATGGCGTTCAGGACGTACCAGCGAGGAGTCATCAGGCGGAAGACCGACGCTGATGTAATAGCAGTGCTGAAGGCTGAAGTGACGGTGATAATACTGTTTGCGCCGACCGTGGCTTGCTGGATCGTGCGAACGTCGCCAGCACCGGGGCCAGCGGTGATCAGAACCTGATAACCAGCCAAACCGCGAGCAAGTGATAAGCCCGTATTAATGGTGGTTGTGGTACCACCCGTTGCCGTACCCGTAGGGCCGACGCAAGTCGCGGTCGCACAGGCGCCTGTACCAAAGGTGCCCGCTAGAGCCGGGGATGGAACCTGAACCCAGCCGTCTTCGAATGGGTTATAAAGATATGCCACCGTGGCGCTTTGAACAAATAACTGCTGCTGCTGCACCATGCGGGAAGGGGCGATTACGGAACCAGAGGCAGATGCCGCCGGAGCGGGCGTCACCATTTCCCAACGCTTTAGGTCGAGCAGTTTGCGATTGACAACGGTTGTGGTCATTTACGTCACCGTGATGTTGCGGCGCAGATTGTCTGCGCTCATGTGCATTAGGGCGGGAATTTTATCGACGGCAGCCAGACCCCCGATGTTGGTCTGGTTCGTTACCGTGCCGACAGTGGTAACTGTACCGACCGTAGTCACGGTGGCTAGCGTCAGCGCACCCGTAATGGCGTCTACAACGACCCGCTGACGGCCAGCCGCATCCGGCAAGACCTTGCCGATTGTGTTAGTCAGCGCACCGATCATAATTCGAAGCTGTTCAATAGCTTCAATTAACTCACCGTAAACTGCCACAGGAAGAGGGTCGGTCACGGACACATCAACATATGCACCATCGACGCCAAAACCGTTTTTGATCCGCTGGTGTTTTACGCCAGCAATATCATCAGACGCAATTACGTCGCCGCCGCTACCGGGGTTGAGCGTGGTGTTATCAGCCATGATTAAGCGTTCGCGTCAGTCAGCGTGAATGAGGTGATCGAAATCGGCTGCGAACTGGTCAGCGCGGCGCTAGGCGACAGGATCATATCCGTGCCGGTGGTGCCCACGGAACCCTGTGCATGGCAAGTAGTGCCGGTGCTGTCCAGAATGCGGAAATATCCCGCAGTACCAGCGCCAGAAGCAGTACCAGACCACGTTCCAGAAAGAGCCTTTGACCCAGACGATGCCGCCGCCATCCAGTCACTAGGCAAGGTCAGCGTGGCAAGCAGCGTTCCAGATGCCGCCGTGGCGCAATCCGCTGGCTGAGTGCCGCTGTAAAGGCGAAGCTGGGCGGACGTGCCAGTAGTAACTTCCACTGCGTCAAGACGTGCATTTCGAGCGGTAACAGAGAACTGAAGGGCCATTGGAGCCTCGCTAGGTTGCTAAATTTTGAAGGTCGGTTCGATATTGAATGATAAAGTCAAGCGACACTATACCAGAATTACTATCAGTCTCAAGGAGTTCAAACCCCGTTCCAGACGGTAATAGTTCATAACACAAGCCGCCAAGCGACGTATCAGCCATTATCTTAGAATGAAGTTCTTTGACTATAGGGTCCGCGACACTATCAGGCACTAATCCCCGTACGATTACGGAAACTCGAACCGTCAATTCATCGCGCAACTGAGATAGCGTGTTTTGGTTCTGCCGATCTGTTACCGGCTCAACGACAATAGCCGGAGCCTCATTTCGTGCAATTGGCGTTACCCTGCTTCTGTAAACAGGAGCGTGTGTATTAGTCTGTAGGAGCGTGACTATCGCGCTTAATATTTGTTCGCGAATAATCATTGTTAAACCTTGGACAGTAGAATTTCTGTTAAAGCACCGTCGTCTACCTGTCGGGCCTCTCTGACTTGATACAAAACACTGTTAACCGTGATGTTGTCACCATATCCAGCACCGCCAAATTCTGATGTTTTCACGGTCAATAGGTATTCGTTAGACAAAACCATGCCACCGCCCATCACATTAGTTGGCGCGTCAAGGATGCCCTTACCTGTAACAGTTGACCAAACAACAGTATGGGCAAAATCACCAAAAAAGACTGTTAGATCATCACCGATCACCGGAACGAACCTTTGGCGTGGGCTGAACAGCCTCGATTTTGTGGCCGTGCGCCTTAGCTTGCGCGGGAGTTAGTTCCACAATATCCCCCGGCTTGTAGGGGTCTGGGCGTAGGCCATAAATGTAAAAATTATCGCGAATTTTATACTGCATGGATCACCCAGAATATAGAGGGTGACTTTTCAGCCACCCCCTCAATTTCAGACCAATTAGGCGGTCAGGGCGTCAGTCATGGCGCTGAAGGACGCCGCGTGGCGGACCCCAATGTCAACCGACTGCAAAGCGCGAATATCAATCGAACCAGCATTGAAGCCAGCGCCGTAAGGATTGGCGAGAACTTCAAGAACGCCGAACTCACCGATGATCAGTTCGTTCCAAGCGCCGAAGACGACGGTGGAGCAAACGCCCGATGCGGTGCCCTTGGTGCCGGTAGACGACACTTGGTTAGAGCGGGCAACGGCGTAACCGTTGATCTCGCCGGGGGTGCCAGACTGAGCGCCAACCATCGAGCCAGTCCAGAGGTACTGGCCGGTGGTGGACTTCAGCTTCTTGAGCGCACCGATGGCCTTGGCGTTGGTCAGATAGGCAAGGTTGCTATCTGGGCCGTTTGCGGCGGTCACTTGGGTTTCCAAATCAATCAAATGATCAATCGTGATAGCCGCACCGTTGGTGCCGCCGACGACCGAACCGATGCCAGAGGTATTCAGGATACCGCGTGGCTGGTTGGACGAACCCGTACCGGAGAGTGCAGCAAGGTCGATACCGAGAGCAATCTGGGCAGCAAGGTCGTTGCGAACCAGCACTTCGATGTCAGGGGTGGACTGCATCATCATCATACGCGACATCTGCGAGCGAGCGCCCAGCGTCTTCGGAGACAGGCTGATCTTATCAAAAGTGCCTTCGGCTTCCGTCACGTCGCTAGCTTCAGCAACCCAATAGGTGCTGGTGGCTGCGGTCTGGCGCGGAATGTCCACGTTGCCGGTCAGGCCAGACAGCATCTGAGCGCCAAGCTGAACGACGCGGGCCTTGTTACGCAGCAGTTCGATGAACGAACCAGCCAACAGGTTCGTGGCAACCAAGGTGCCGCCGGTCGTGCCCGAACCAGCCGTGCCGACAGCGTAAGCCGCACGGTCAAGCGTGATGTTCATAGGCATGAAGAAACCGGGGGTGTCCTTGCCGGTGCGCTTGGCAATGGCTTCGGAACACTCACGCTCAAAGCCAGCATCTTTCCAGTTGCCGGTGACTTGGGCGCGGATCGCGTTAACCAGCGAGTAATCCCGCTTTTCCTTGTCGGTCAGGCTCAGATCGGCAGCGCCTTCAACAACGGGCTGGTGACGAACGCCAGCGATTTCGAGGAACGCCGATTTGGCTTCGTCGATGGAACGGCCACCTTCGATCAACTGGCGGGCCAGATCGGCCTTTTCAAACCGCTCGCCAAGCGAGCGGATGGTTTCGATACGGGCGCGTTCGGCGTGAGCCGCTTCGGCGCGTACCGCAGACATATCGACCACGGGGGCCGCAGCGGCTTCAGTCATAGCTTCAACTTCCTTGTGTTCTAGTGGGGCTAAACCGCGAACAACAACGTCGCGGCCATCCTCTGTTTCAGAGCGCCCGATACCGACCGATTGGTCAGCGGGAATTGAAACCAGAGAAACTTCAAGAGGCGACCAAGAGGTTGCCGTATAGGTGGACTTTCCGTCGCGGATAGCCTCGACCATTTCATTGATCCGATATCCAAACGACACGTTGCGGATGATGCCCGCACGAACGTCGTTCATAACCTGTTCGGCCATTGGCGATGTGCCAAAACGAACGGTGGCGTAACCACGCTTGTCGCTGCCGATACGGGCGCTTTCAACAACGCCGATCATCTGGTTAGGGTCATGGTTCCAAAGCAGCGGGGCAGCATCGTTCAGGCGCGTAAGGTCTGCCGTGCCGGGATCGTGCGAAAGAACTTCATCACCGAACCACCGCTCAACAGGCATCTCCGATGAAAACGCAAATTCAAGCGACCGCGCTTCACCATCCAACGAAAGGGACGACTGCTGCCCGCGAGTAAGTGCGGGCAGCGTCAACTTCCTCAATTCAACATTCTGGGTCACTAAATAGACACCTATTAAAAACCGATGGACGCATTATGCCAGATTGCGTGAATTACGCAACATCTTGTGCCTCTGTATTAGCCGACCCACTAGATGTGGTGTCTTCAGGCATCTCTGGGTCTTCCTCAACCGGCGCGGGCTGGGCTTGGCCCTGCTCCGTTACCAGTTCAGGGTCGGTGTCGAACACTAGGTCAAGCTGATCGCACAGATCGTTTTCACGGGCGCGGGCGTAGGCCAGTTCTTCGAAGTCACCACCGTTCTGAGCCACCACGTCGGTCAGCGTCATGAAACCGCTGCGAACAGCGGTCTTGTAGGCCGCGATTTCCTTGGCAGGGTCGATCCATGCCCAGCCGCGAGGTATCCACCGGACGTTTTCGTAACGGTCGCGGTCCATCTCATAGCCGGGAAGGTTCAGCGTGTTTGACAGGGACGCCATTTCTAAGAACGCCTCCATCACCCGCTGATGGAAACTGTCGATCATCCAGCTTTGCAACGCCCGCCATGTGTCGCGGTCGTCCAGCAGAGCTAGGCGTGACGATGAATAGTTCGACTGCGAATAATCCCGCGACAGCGCCTCATAGGACACGCCAACGCCAGCGGCCACGCCCCGCAGCATGTACCGCATGAACGGATCAAGCAGACCGGACGGGCGGCTTGGATTAAACGACGTGAAACTTTCGCCGGGGGCTAGAGTGCTGATTTTTCCCGGCTCAAACGCTGAAACCCGCTCATTATCAACGACACCTTCTCCCTCAAACTCAGGGTCTGGCGTAGTGATGAAACCCATCTGACACGCAGACGCACGGGCCGCGATCACTTCGGCCTCTTCGTAGCCCGTCATGTGCCGCAACCGCGTCATGGCGGATGAGAACCAAGGCAAGCCGCGTGTCTGGCCGGGGCGGTCAGATCGGAACAGGTGGATGATTTCAGACGCAGGAACGCGAGTGCGTGGGCGGATGCCGCCAGCCTGATTGTATTGATAATCGCCGGGATGGTTCTGAAAAAACCAATACGCCACGGGCCGATACCACTTATCGACTTCGACGCCCATACGGATTTGGTTTCCGTTGTCGTGGGTGCCGTTATAATTTTCGTCCAGATAGTCGGCTTCGATCACTTCCAGTGCTAACGGCACGGGCGACCGGCCAAACGATTGACGAACCATGCGAACGAAAACTTCGCCGCTTTCCGCAACCGAACGGATCAAAACCCGCTCAATTTCCGAAAAACACATCACACCGGCAGTGTGACAGCTATCGGCACGGGACCATTTACGCCAAGCCGTTTCAATCGCGGAATTGGCGACGGCATCCATTTTACCGGCACCGGGACCACGCGGGCGCGTAACTTGCGCTTGCAGCTTTACGCCCTGCCCGACCACATTGTTCTGGATCGTCCGCAGCGCGTTAACGACGTAATCATTATTTCGGCCAAGATCGCGGGCGCGGTTCCGAAGTGGCCGCAAAGCCATGCGGGTTTCGGCATCCTGTGACGTGGAAGAAGCCACCCAGTCGGACAAGAGCCTTCCGCCCTGTGCGCCGGTATATTGGCGCTTTGCCGGGGCCGGTTTAGGCTTACTTGGGAACGGCCACATCAGGAAAACCTTACGAACGTGTTTCTGGGATCGCCAAGGCCATTGGCGATAGATTGGGCTTGCCGTTCTTTTGCGATAATCAGTTTCAGGCGGCTTTCCAGCGCCAGCAGTTCAGTCACCGGCTCATTACGCAGCCTTCGGGTTCCGATGGAATATTCAGCAACAACGCCGCCAGAAATCCGTGACCGGATCGCGGCCTGAACGGCTGCAAGGTCAATTTCGGCTTGGGTTCGGCCATCAAAACCGGCGGAAGCTGTCGCCAAGTTCCGACTGATCGTGATCTGGCCGGTGCCCAGCGTGACCTTTTCAGAACCCTTGGTAGCCGTAGCTTGCCAGTAATAATTAGGGGTATTGGTGCCGCTGGATACGGCAGTAAACCCTGCCGTCTGAGCAGACGTTAAGGATGTTTCCCACCCCGTCTGATATGCGGTGCTGGCAACGGTCAAGATCGTTGGACCGCTGAAATACCAATTCAGCGCCCAGCCATCTGACGAAATCATATTGCCAAGGTTGTCGCGTCCCGCAACATCCCGCCAAGTAACGCTGTCGCCCTGAATTATAACTGATGGAATTTTCAAGTTGCGCTACCAATTCGTCACAAATGAAGACGGCCTACGCACCCTACCCTGACGGGCCGGTTTTTGCAATACTTCGGTTTCTTCGTGGTTTTTCTTGCGCGGGGTCGAGCGCCGTTCAAATTGTTCCCAGATCGACCGCCGGTTAAATCGCATGTACAGCGACTGCATGGCCGCTAGACCATACACGAACGTATCCAGTGCCTCATTTCGTGCGCCAGTTTTCTTTTCCCACGTCCGCGTAGGGAAACCCTTTGAATATCGCGTGACCAATCGTTCAGCCGTCAACTGGTCGAAATAATTGGGCGGTAAATTGGCGTGGAAGTGAATAAACCCCGCCCCGGCCTCCATCAGTTTCAACCGGCTGTAGATCGTAGACTTAGCCGTATCTGTGCCAATAGGCCAAACTTCCGCGCCGTTCTTCAGGGTCTGGCGCTTCAGGTTCAGGTCCACCTTGGTCGGTCGTCCAATGATCGGCTTGTTTTTCTGGGACTGGCCTTTGACCGCCATCACGTTCAAGGCGCGATGTTCGCGAGCGAAGGCGTAAACCTCATGGGTAAAGTGACCACCGCTGTCGATACAGGCGGCGCTAATCGGCAACGGTTCGTAAATCTCATGTTCGACGGGACGCTTCAGCACGTCGGCCAACTGCGACCAGATTTCGGGGCGGGCTGGGTCGCCATAGATCGCCTGATGATCAATCACCCAGCTTTCTTCGTCGCGGCCCCAGCCAATCAGCGTGACCTCTAGGCGGTCGTCCTGTGTGTCAATCCCGGCAGTGATCGCCAGAACACCATCAGGCGCTACACCGCCCGTGTAGAACTCCACACGGTCGATCAGTTCACCCGCGCCGATCTTTGCAGCGGCTTCGTCTTCCCACGTCTCCCCAAGGATCGTGTTAACCCACGTTTTCAGCAAAGGCGGATCGCCCTTCGCCTTCATAAATTCGTCCACGATCTCAGACCATGATTTCCAGCCCAGCGGGCTGTACAGCGACGACAGGTGGAACCCCGCCGTCCGCCCGTCGCCCGTGGCCGTGGGTTGCCACCGGCCCTTAGCCATCATTTCGGTTTTCTGGTGTTCAAAGATCACACAGCCGTTGTGTTCGCAGACGTAATGGGTCGTGCTGGCATCTCCCTCATCCCACCTGATCTGTTTCCATTTCAGCCACTGCGGTTCATCGCAATGCGGGCACGGCACGAAGAACCGCCGCTGGTCGGACGCCAGATATTCGCGTTCGATCCGGCTGGTTTCCTTAACGGTAGGCGTCGAACACATGAACACCTTGCGGCGGGCAAATGTCGTGGTCCGTCGTTCGGCCAGCGACACCGGATCACCTTCGCCTTCAATGTCGGACGGGTAGCCGTCGATTTCGTCTAGGAACAAATACCGCACAGGCATCGACCGCAGACCCACGGCGCTGTTGGCACCCGTGATGATCATCACACCGCCGCTGAACTCTTTCACCATCATGGTGTTCGAACTGTCACGGGCGCGGCTGTCCGCGATCCGCTCGCGCAAGACCGGGGTTTCGTCAATCATGGGTGCGATGCGCTGTTTAGATAGGCGCTTGGCGGTGTCCACGGTCGGCTGAACCAGCATCACGGGGCCGGGGGCCATGTGGATGATATAGCCCAGCCAGTTATTCCCGGTTTCGGTCTTGCCGACCTGTGCGCCAGCCATGAACACGACACGCTGGGTTGGGCTGGACGGTGACAGTTCGTCTAGGATATCCCGAAGGTATGGTGTCCGATCAGTCCGCCAGCGCCCCGGTTCGGCAGATGCCTTTTGTGACAGCATCCGGTATTCATCCGCCCACTGGCTGACGGTGAGGTCAGGGTCAGGCGTGATACCAGAGACAAAGGCGCGGCTGTAAACGGCAGTCATTCGCCAATACCCTTGACCACCTCTGCAATGGCAGTTCGAATTTCCGCCATCATCTTCGCGTGGATTACAAACGGTTCAGTCATACCGGCTAGTTCAGCAGCGAGCCGATCAGGGATCGCAAGCATGGCGTCCCGCGTAATTCGGGCAACTCTAAACGCCTCTTTTTTGACGGCTTCCGCTTCGACCAGAATTTTTGATTTTTCTTCATATTCGATCTTCGCCAGCTTCGCCTTGTATGCGGCTTCCAGCGTTTTGCTTTCCATTAATGAAGGAATTTCATCAGCCGTTAAACCGATCTTGGCCGCAGCTACCAATATCTTTTCGTCGGCATCCGCTGGGCGTGGCTTTTTGCGGTTGGCAGAATGTGCGTTTTCACCACGACCGGGATGTGTATTTTTGGCCCATAGTTCGTCGGCCAAGGCAATATTTAGCTTACCATTTTCGTCTACGGCACCGGCAATTCGGCCAGACTTAACAGCAAGGTCAACAGCTTGAGTAGATAAGTTTCTAAGCCTTGCGTATGCGGGCCTACTTACATTCTTTTCCGTCATATTGTCCCTGTAGAACTGTCATTTCTTTGGTCTTTATTGACCGCTATTTATGCGATTAAAATCTATACACCAAGCAACCCGATAGTCTAGCACTAGCGCGTCACCGGGGTTCGAATTACCCGCGACGGGGGGTGGCCCAAAAGGTACCTAAAGGGGGTGGGGGTGGGCAGGACTGTGACATATATGTCACTCGCCCCACTTAGCCAGAGCCTCGCTCAATGCCTGATCGAAGTAGGCAGCGAAGGTGCGCGACACCGTGGCCTCGACGGTTTTGAAAAACGGTAGGCGCTGGCGATAGGTGGGCACCTTGTGCGTGAATATGAATATGGGCTTGACCGCGCTGCCATGCGCGAACCCGAAACGTTGATATATCCCCGGCTTCAGTCCACCTTCCCGCTTAGTAACAGCGAACCACTGGGCCTGACGCCCTCGCGCTCGCTTTGCGCTGGCTGCTGTGCGGTTCTGGTATGGATCACTTGACGATCTCAACGCTGATAGGATTTGCGTGAAGATGCGAGCAGGTACGTTGCCATAGGCGTCCGTGGGTGCCGCCTTTGTTGGTATGGCATACATCCCATGAGGCAGGACACCAGCGGCCTGTAGTGCCCGCTCATACCGCTTCAGGCGACGTTCACCGCCGTATATCTCAGGCGCTAGGAACTTGATTGCTGGTGTGCCCTTGGACGCGAAGTCCTTAATCATCACTTCAGCGGCCTTGGTTTCCTTGGTCGCTGCCCTGACAAACAAGCTGTTTAGGGTGTAGCGCGTGGGTCGGTCGAACACCTTGGGCATGGACGCAACCACATCGTCCTTGCCCTGCTTTGCTGACTTGGTGAGCGCGATATAGGTGGATCGCGGGATGTGGCGCGATCCAAGGGCGCTTAATGATTTCGTGACCCTAATCACATCGTCGGTAACACGAAACGTCAGCATTGAACCCTCAAACGCCAATTAGCCTAAAAAGGGTCCAGAAGAACCCGAATACAACAATGGCTTCTACAGCCATACGAACCACTGAGCCAATAGTAACGCTTTTAAGCAAATCGGTGAAACAAATTTCTTGGTGATCGTTCATTGGTCGTCTCCCCTATATCCATGAACCGCTTCGCTAACACGACCGGGGTTAACACCAAATTTATTTGCAACGTCCTGAAAAGCCATATTAGGGTTTCTCATCACAAAATTACGGATGTTGGTTTTAGTCTCGCTGTCCAATCCCTTACGGGTTGTCGGAGCGCGAGTGTAGGTGCGGCGATAAGTGGCCCGTGCCAGATCGGCCAGTTCTGGGTCACTGTGAACCAAAGCCAGTTCAAAGAGCCGTTCGCGAATTTGTAGAATGGTTAGTTTGGTCATGTAGTCCCTTTGATGTTGGTGGGGGCCGAAGCCCCTCCGTTAAAATCAAACAGTGGTGCGATTGAAAAATACAACCGCGTCATTAATGAAGTCTTCATCGAACTTGTGCTCGTCCGCGAACGCCTCCCAGTAACGACCGTCATCGGAGTAGGCCACACGAGTGGCGGGGTTCTTAGGATAGCCGCGAACAAAATTGCGATCCGGAAGGAACTTTATGGTGATCTGATCTGCGGTGGTCATGTGGGTCTCTCCGTGGGGTTAGTGGGGATTATTTCACGTCACCATATTTGCGATCCATTGCGGCAACCAAATCACGCAATTGGGTTGGCGTGATGGCAATAGAATTCTCACCGGTACTGATGGCGATGAAATCAAAATCACTATCGCCATTAGGCATGGTTCTGAAGTGAGCCGTAAGGTCTGTGTCGGCGTCGATGCGTGCGAAAAATAGGTCTTTCATGTGGGTCTCTCCGTTCGTGTGACTGTCTATTCCACACAATAAACATGTAAAATCATTATACGCAACACCCTATTTGTAATTCTCCCGTAATTCTTCGACTAATTGCGAAGATAATTTTTCGACGGCCTCCCTAGCCGCGAAATACTCCCCTTGGACGTAGGCGTAACGCTCATGCGCCCGCTTCAACGCAAACTGAGCCTGTGTGAGTTCGTGTTCGATCTTTTCGATGTTCATGGCGTCATCCCATTGATTGCGTCACAGATCAGCTTGGCTGTTCCTTCATTGCCTACCACACAGACCACCCAGCCCTGTGTGTCCAAAATCTCAAAATCACCCCACCGACCGTGTTTTCGGTACGTCCAGTTACGTTTCATGAAAAACCTCAATGATTTCATAGACCTAACGGTCTAAAAACCGACCGTAAGTCAAACCGTTAACGAATAACCCTTTATAATCAATCTACTAACGGTACTTACACTTACTTACGGTTTTAGAAATAGAATAGAAGAGAAATCTTTTACACTCCATCAGGTTCATAAAGTGTAAAAGTTTTTCTCTAATATACTATCATGTAGCGTTAGAACCATAAGAACCGTAAGTTGAACTCTTTTTGTTAGTGTTTTCAGTAGGTTGTCACTTACGGTAGCCCACGCCAACTTACGGTTAAACCGTTAGATTTGGACAAAAACGGACCTCGCCTCCGATCCGGTGTATCCAAAGTAGATCACGCCCGCCGCGCTTGAGTTTGGCAGACGCCGCAAAATCTTCCCCCAGTTCACGCTCCAAGGCGTCCCGCGTAAGAGCCGCTTCAGGCCATCAGCGGTGTTTGAGACATAAATGCCGGTCCGTTCGACCTTGATCCCCAGCCTCCCCAGTGCCTGTTTCGCGTACTCGTGGGTGTCGTATTCCTGCCCGCGACACACCTCGACCAACTCCCCCACGGCCTTGCGACTGGAACCGCGGTCGGTAGGAACGTCGGTTATTTGCTGCATCAGGAAGTCTAACAGCATCTGCTCATCCGACTGGCCTTGGACCTCCTCGCGCTGTTCATCCATGTCCTTGTCGTACAGCTTCAGCCAATCCTTAGCCTGTTCGAACGTCACCCCGTTGTCGTTGATCAGTGACCACGCACCGGCCAGCAGCGCCCCAATCTGGTCGCCCGCCCGTTGCTCGCCCAGAACCGCAGCCGCTGCCTTGGCGAACACGTCAGCGTTATGGCGGATCGACACAGCGTGATTGATCGCACGGGCGTAGAACCGTTGGATGAACTCTTCGGTCAGTAGGCTGGCCTCTGCCGCGAGAATTTCTTCGAACTCATGATGTTTGCGGTCGGCGCTCAGTTCGACCACCGAAACCCGTGAACGGTCGGACTGCTGAACCAAACTGGCGTTGATTGAACTGAAGGCGAAACACGACCGAACCTGAAACGACATCGCGTGGCCGCTCACAGACCCCTTGGCGATCCGCCCACCGGCTTCGGACGATGATTGGCGTACCAATGCCAGAATACGCTGGAGGCGGTCACTGGCCCTCGTGTCCTCGCCCTCTGCCTCATCGAACAGGACTGGCAGGGCGTCGTGCTTAAGCGACTGGCGCACACCGGCTTCGGTGGTCTCACCGACGACGAACAGGCAATTGTCACCCAGCACAGGCCGGATCACCTTAGACATAACGTGGGTCTTACCGGACCCCTTAGAGCCGACCACCCAGATGTGCGGACGCCAGCCTAAGACACCCCCGATATGTGCCGTAACGCACCAGCCAGCGACCAGCAGCGCGTCGATGTCACGCTGCCAAGGTAGCATCTGGACCAGATCAAGGAACCGGCTGGCCTGATGCAGCGGCAGACTGTTGTCGATGTCCGCCCTCATGGGCAGACCCTGCTCGTAAATGTAGGTCGATCTGACAGCCACGGGTTTACAGGGCTGGCGGTCCACATAAACGATGTCCCCTAAGTGGACGATCAGGCGACCGGCATCGTACCAAGCCCCACGTCCCCTTAGCATGTCGGGGCTAAAGATACCCTTGGCGTGACACATCCGCATCATGTGTTCAGCGGCGTTGTCATACTCCGCACCGTTGCGACCGGGATATTCACGGTCCCAGTACATGCGCGGCGCGATTGACCAGAGATTGTTCTTAGAGTGCTGGGCCGGTGTCAGTGGCACGACCTGTTGGGTGCCGACCGACAGGTAGTAATAAGTGCTGCCGTTAAAACCTAGAGGCTTAAACGGCGTGTCAGGGACCTCTGTAGGCTCATCAGGGCGTACAGGCTCGTTATGCTTAAGAACAGGCACCCAATCAGGGCAAGCGATATACAGCCGACCAAGATCACGCTGAGTGCCACCATTGTTGATCCAATCAAACACGTCACCCTTATTAGGAAGGTCAGGAAGGCGAAGAACACGGATTTGACGTGCCTTGCCATAGAGTGAAGTGGCGACGACATTGGCGTGATTTTCTCCGGCTTCATCGTTGTCTGGCAGGATGAGAATGTCTCGACCGGCGAGAGCGGCGGTGTAGTTGTCCTGCCACTTTCCTGCACCACCGGGGTTACAGGTCGCGACGACACCAATTTTAGATAATGCTTCAACATCTTTCTCACCCTCGACAATAACCACCAGTTTATCAGATGCTGCCACGGCTGGCAGATTAAATAGTATACGCTCTGATGCCGGTACAGACCAAGACCAGCCACCGCTACCATCTGGGCGACGTTGCCGAAAGTCTTTGGGTTCATACCGGACGACCTGTAGTTTTACCTCGCCCGTGTCTGGATTGACATAATCATAGGTGGCAACAATGGTTTTTTTAACACGTTCGGTTTGACGTGTTAGCGGAAGCGGCTTTTCGTTAACATGTTCCGGCCACAAATTGCGGCGTTTAAGGGCGTCAATCACCGCAACGGGATCGCACCCAGCGTGGCAATGGACCAGAATTTTACCGTTGTCGGCATCACTGACCGACATTGACGGCGATTTATCGTCGTGTGCTGGACAGATGGCCGAATAGCCCCCCGTCGTCTTGGAATGTTTACCAAGACCCCGCGCTATCTGTTCCGCGTTCATTTTCCGTTGTTCCTGATGTGGATCAGCAGCCGCCATGCGGGGCCGGTCGGCTGCGTTCGGCCAGCCTCCCAGTTGTGGATGGTCTGGCGGGTTACACCGACCGTCTCAGCAAACGCCGAAACGGTCTGGTGGGCGTCCAGACGAATTTGTTTAATCTCAAGTCCGGTCATCCCCACACCCGCTTCAGCCAACGGTTAACCGCATCGTGATAAGCAATGGTGGCTTCCTCTAAGGCCTCTAGGGTTTGTCGATTTGCTTCCTGTGCCGCCTCAAAAGCGGTGCGGGCTGCTGCCCAGCGTTTGACATACTCAGATGTGGGCAGATACCCGGCCTCTGCGGCGGCAGTATCCCAATCTTGTTGATCGGTCATTGATCATTCCCTTCATCAAAAACTGGAAACACAAAAGCACCAAATCCCACCCAAAATAGCCCAAATAAAAAAAGCCCTCGCCCTACAACTGACCATTCACTGGGCGGCACCCACTGCCAATTTAAAAACGTGGGGATAGCTAGTACTCCGACAATGTAAATGGCGGTACAGATCAACATTCTTTTTAGGGCTTTATTCATCACTTATTCTCCTTCTTCCGGTAAAGCAGCGAGGGGAAACCAAAGAGCCAAATTAAAAAGAGCGTGGCGAAAATAATGACCTCTGATCTTGATCCATGACTCCAGTAAATCAAAATTAAAAATGGGTAGATGCAAGCCAACAATAAATTTAGCCACCTAATGCCAATTGCCCGAACCACGCGCTTGATCCCAATGGCATGATAGCAGCGCCAACAGATATTCTGTGCCATCCCATCAACATATTGAATGTAGGTCGTTGGACTTGACGACGAATAGGTTTTCTTGCAGCGGCGGCATGGATACTTCTCTTCCATTACTCCCCCTCCTCGGGCTGTAGGGCGGTCGTGGGAAGCCCCGCACGTTTGGCGCCTTTTCTAAATTCGTAAAGAGCACTCTCTAAGCCCCGAAATGCATCGGTGCGGGCGTCGGGTCCTGATGGTGTGCCGTAAGCGAAAATCACGTTGTCAACGGCGTCGGCTAAATAACCAAAGTGCTCGATGGCATAATCTTTGTCGGTACGCTCGCTCATGCTACGTTCTCCGGCTCGGTGATGATGGCGTAGTGGGTGACGTTTAGCCAAATACTATTTGGGCCTTTAACCTCCCGCATAAACATAACGAGTCCAAGTCGTAAGATTAAAACTTCCGCGCCCGCCGCAACTGGAGACACACCCGACCCATCATGCTTAACCCAAACCATCCCCGGCTTGGCCTCTTGACGCTCCAGTTCGCGGCCTCGTTTTACGGCCTTAAGAAACCAATTATCTAAAAACGGATGACAAGATCCGTTGCCGTATTCATTCGCCAAACACTCAGCCTCCGCCAAGTCAGGATCAACCGCAACGGGCGGCGTCCCTCCCTCGCGGGCTAGGCGGGCGGCGGCTTCTACATATTTTTTCGCTTGTTCCCAAGCCTCATCAACTCGCGCTCGAGCTAGTTGTTCTGGGGTCATTTTTATTTCTCCTGCTGCTTGGTCTAGTTGTTCGTTTTTCATCCTGCAAAACCTCTTTTAACTGCATGTTCCACAATTTCTTCGGCAGACAGAACGCCAATCCCATCTACTTGCCAGAACCCCTTGCCGTTGTTAGGCACAGGTGGCTTTTGCCGGTCGCCCCATGTTTCGTTGCTGCCGTCGCGCATCTTCAGGTCAGCCTTAAAAACATTGGCTAAGTGTCGGCGTAGATAATCAGCGGCTTGACCAGCTACGGACCAGTCAATCACTTTGTTTTCAGCGGGATACCACTGCCGATCTGGCGACCACCGCTTGGTGGATTTAGCGACAACGGGCTTACGCTTCTTGGTGACGACGCCGGTTTGGGCAATCCAAAACCGGATAACCCGCCGATTGATCCGGTAGTGGGCGGACAGTTCGTGCCGGTACATGGTCGGTGCGATGTCTGCCCAGTCATCAGGTAGCCGGTTGACCTTGACCCGTAGAAGACGTTCTTCTGGTGTAAGCATACAGAGTTCTTCCTGACCAGTTTCAACCAGCCAGCGGCTTACCGTTGTCCAACCAGCACTGTAATGCTTTTGTAAAGCACTGCGGCTTAGGGTTTTGGACTGATGAACAAAATCTTCAGGACAGGCGCGAATAGGTGCTTTGCCAAAAGTCATGCCACTGTTCCGTACTGAACAGCGCGACGTAGATGCTCGACAAAGAAACATTTCATCCCGTGTTCGGTTGCGTATTCCTTAGCCAGACCCAGAAGGGCAGCGTCGGCTTGCTTTAGCTGGTCAGCGAGTATGTCCCGCCGTTCGATTTGTTTTTTAATTTGCTGCGTGGTCACTTGATCGTCCCCAAAGTTTCACACTCCCTGTGTGTGATTATTTTGGTAAAGTCATTTTACGATCAAGCCAAGCCCTTTTTTTGCATCGATCACATTTTTCGCGATCACACCCAGACCACCAGCCTTAATTAGCTGTTTGATGAAGTGTATTTGAGCCGGTGTGGCGCGGCCTTTCGGGCCTTTGACTTCGACCGCACAGAACACAGCGAACTTATTGCCGAGCATTTCAGGGGTAATTGTAACGGATCGCCAGCCTATTAGGTCTGACGATCCGACACATAGACCCGCGTGTAGAATGCGAGGGTTACGAATAAGCACAGAACCATCAGGCAGCTTGCTAACGTCGCCGGTCCATGCGGTGCCGACGTTGTTACGAAACAGGGTTACGTCCCTGCCCAGAGCAAGCCTGATCTCGTTCTGTGCCTTGTGTTCACTCACAGGCAATCTCGCCGCCCAGCGCCGTGTAGCCCGCCTTATCAACCCAGCTATCTAGATGATCTGGGCTGGTGATCAGCCGACAGGTCTTGACCCAATCCATCGCCAAAGCGACTTCATGGGCCTCAACCGTTCGACCAAAAATGACTGACCAGCCTTGCGCTATGCGTGAAAAGTTAACTGCGGCAGTGCCGTAGTCCTGATTTCGCTGGCCGTTAACCAACGCTCCTGCGGTCGCCAAGATTTCGTTTCGGTCAATCATGCGTCACCTCAAAACGGAATATCGTCATCAGGAAGTGCGGACTGTTTGGCCCCACCACCACCAGTATTTCCATCTTGAGGCTTGAACAACGAAACAATAATGTTGTCCCGATCAGCATTGCCGGGAACGCCAGCAGGGTTAAACGTCCGCTTCAGCATGAGATATGGGCCGTTGTCGCCTTCCATCATCACACCGATATTCTCATAGCGGTTCTTGGTTTCACCCTGATTGTTCGTGTAGCTGCCGGTCTTGACCGACACGTCATATAGTTTTTTAGCCATGTTTGCTTATCCTTGCTTTTTGAACGTGCCTTGCCCACGCGACGGGGTTTTTGTACTTCCGCGCCGTCGCGAGCGTAATTAAATCCTGTAGCGTACTTGCTGTGGCTTGCTCCCTCTTCTTAGCCTTTATCACCATTTCGGCGGATAGTTCAATCAATTCCCCGTCGACTTGTTCAACAGTTCGGGTTTTTACTTCGTAGACGTTTCCGCAGACTGGACACACCGGAGCCGGGGTGTGGACCGCGTAACAGGTCAGACATTGTTTGATTAATGGGGCGTCGGTTTCCCGTTGCCGCTTGGTCTTGGGCTTGGCGTCTAGGTTCCACTCGCGGATTTCGTCGGGTAGGCCGTGGCGTAAGGCATTCCCGGCATGGTCCAAAATGACAGCATGGGTTTTACCGTCACTGGTCCGCAGCGCCCGCCCGACCTGTTGAAGATATAGGCCGGTGGATTGCGTAGGCCGCAGCAGGATCACGGCGGATATGGACGGGGCATCAAAGCCCTCACCGAAGAGGTCTACGTTGCTGACGATCTGAACCCTGCCAGCCTCGAAATCTTTTAGGGTGCGATCCCGAACCAGCCGGTCGGTCTTACCGTCCAGATGCGCGGCTGTGTACCCAGCCGATCTGAACTGCTCGACCACGTTCAGGCTGTGCTGGATGTTGGCCGCGAACACGATGGCCCGCTGCCCGTCGCAAAGTTTTCGGTAATGGCTGATCACGTCCCCGGTGATCGACGGCTTGTCCATCCGGTGCGCCAGATCGGCAGTGACGTAATCACCACCCCGCGATTTCAGCCCTTCCAGATCGGGCGTGGACGGTGCGAACAGTTTGTAAGGCGACAGGAACCCCTGTTCGATCAGCCAAGCGGTCGTTGGACCCTCGACCATCACTTCGAACCAGTCCTTCAGCCCGCGACCGTCAAGGCGGCAGGGCGTAGCTGTCAGACCGATGTGTACCACGTCTGGGAACTTGCTGAAAATGTCAGACCACGACTGCGATGCGATGTGGTGGCACTCATCCCAGATGATCATGTCTGGCGGCGGCAGGGTGTCCAGTCGGTTTCGCAGCGTCTGGACGCCGGTAATCTGGACCAGTTCGTGCCGGTTTTCCGCAAACCCCGCACCAATGATCCCGTGCGCGATCCCGACCTTTTCGAACGTCCTGCTCGACTGGGTGATCAGTTCGCGGCGGTGGACGACAAACCATGCACGACGACCCCTCGCGGCGGCGGTGCCAAGCATATAAGCCGCGAGAGCCGTCTTACCGGCTCCGGTCGGCGCAACCATCAGGGTAGTGCGTTTCCCTTGCCTGATTTGGGTTCTGGCCTGTTCAATCAGGTCGGTCTGATAATTCCGTAGCGTAAAGGTCATAAACCCTCGCTTGTTGTATAAATCCCCATGTCGGCCCGCTCCCCAACTAACATTCCCGCGATTTCCCGCGATTTCCATAGAATGTCAACCTGATCCCATAATATTATCTTCTCAAGGGGTTGCCGAATAGATGATTTATCGGTACATCGCGGGATGCCCCGTTATCTGGTGGGCTAGTCAGGGAGGTTATTCGATGAAGAACGGAATTTATTCAGGGATTAGTAATGAGGCTTACCACGGTGGTGTCGGCATCTCGAAGTCCGGCTTGGACTTGGTAAACCGTAGCCCGCTGCACTATTGGGCCGCATATCTCGACCCAGACCGTGAGCCGCGTCAGGCAACACCGGCAATGAAGCTGGGAACCGCGATCCATACGGCAGTGCTTGAACCCGACACATACCGTGACCGATACGTCGTGATGCCTGAAGGCGTTGACCGGCGGACCAAGGATGGCAAGGAAATCTACGCCGCGTGTGAGCAGGAGGCGGCAGCGAAAGGCGCGGAAATCATCAGCGCCAG
>Ga0209084_1000434_pt1 | contig 39493 bp, 35 predicted proteins | sample C_130820_MF_Meta_FD_187309 | JGI IMG/M metagenome (GOLD analysis project Ga0209084, IMG submission 187309) | Freshwater microbial communities from Lake Croche, Canada to study carbon cycling - C_130820_MF_MetaG (SPAdes) (version 2) | ecosystem: Environmental > Aquatic > Freshwater > Lake... | reverse complement strand
TATTTGTTGATAGGAAAGCCGAGCTAGATGCAGTACAAGCGTAAATTATTGGATTATTTGGATTTGACCAATCAATAACCATTTGTCTACATGATGAGGTTGTTACTGTTTTGTCAAATCCCCAAGTGCCTGATGTTTTCTTATATCTCGAAATACCGAGATGTGTTGTGTTTGACACACCAGCGCTATTATCATCTGCCACATATGCAGTATTCCCATCAGGTGAAAATATCATAGAGAAAAGTACTGCTACCCCAAGTTTAGCATTCCCTATTGTACTAGTTGCCGAGGCAGTAGTTGTGGGATAGCCCGATAAATAATAACCATCTGCGGTTGAGGTAACCCCTGAACCAGTGCCATTAAGAAAGTTTAGATTACCATTTTGGGCAGAAACAAATCTATTGTTTGTTTGCGTAGTATAAATAGCAGTTGAAGATGAACTACCATTGGAATACACAATCCCAGAAGTACCACCAACAAAATAATAACTACCAGAATTGTCTTCATACAAAGCCGCTCTAATATTATTACCAGAATAATAAGTTGATGAAGAATAATTTGCGTTAATAAAACCCGTGCTAGTTTTATCTGGTTTTAGTACCACACAACCTCTTGGAACGTTTGAAGATGTAGCACCCGTGACTGTAGATGAATAGGTTTTAGAATAACATGCACTTGTAATATAAAGACCATTGGGTGAATTTGTAAGTCCGCCTTCAGAAGTAGCTGTACCGCTAATAACTGCAGTACCGTTGGTTACAGCAGTACCAACAGTCGTTCCATCCGTTTTTATTTCTAAAAATGATAAAACGCTTCCAGTATTAGCTAAAGTAGCACTTCCATTACCAATTTGATTAACCACTATATTCCCAGGTGTTAACTGCCCTTGAGCAGTGTTGGTGATTAAGCTCATCAATCCAAGGATACAGCATATCCCTAGTAGATGGCTTTTGAAGCGCGTTTTGATTTGAAAATCACTAAGCAGTAGCTTAGTCCTCCATTTCTGTTTTAAGTCGTAAAGTGATATCATAAAATAATTTTAATTAGCTAATCCCTATATTGAGAATTCTTACGTTTGTAAGGTATCCCTAATAAAGCCACAAAATTACCCATAACAAAATCTTTAAAACATTAATATCCAACCTCCAAAACCGATTTAGAGTAATATATAACGCATATTTAACAAAAAATTAACACTATCTTAATATTATTTAAATTAATAGAAATCCATTTTTTAAGTGATTTAAGGTCAAATTATTTCAAATTAACATTTTAATAATATTGACCCCTATCAAAAGCGTATATTACCTAATTGTTTGTTAACAATTAGGTAATATTAAAATTTATCTTTTTCAAAATCAAAAAAGCCTAATAAATTGAATGAACAATCTAATAGGCTATGCTTTAAAACGATGATTTTCCTTTTTAATTAGACTCTCTTACCTTGAATCAAGCGTATTAAAATTGAAATAATAGCAAGTACTAAAAGGATGTGGATAAGACTCCCAACGTTGTAAACAAAGAGTCCGATTGCCCAGCAAATCACTAAGATTACTGCGACCAAATAAAGTAGATTTCCCATAATTTTATTGTGTTTAAGTGTTTAATTTATAAATGGAAAGCCAAGCCAACCGTGTTAAATTGAGAAGACAAGTCTAAAAATATTCCGGTTTTTTGACTGATATGATATTCAGTTCCTAAATGAATGGCAAGGTATAATGGACTTGTGCCGTCAATGTCGGTAGTTTTACCAGTATATCCATTTTCAGTGGTGAATGTTGCATAATAATATCCAACACTTGTACCTAAATAGAAGTCCCATTTACTGCCAGCATTTAAAATTTTATCAAAATAGTAGGTTCCCTTTACTGAAATAGGGATAATGGTTTCTGAGTAAGAGTAGTTTCTATATGGATTATTTCCATTTCCATAATAATAATTACTAGAATAATGAGCATATCCAATACTTGGTGCAATGGTAAAATACTCCGCTACCTGGAATTCGTAATTGACCACAAAAAAAGGAATAGAGTTGTTTCCGTATTGATGTAAAGCAGTTCCGACTCCTAAATTCAAGGTGTTGTCATAATTTTCTCCGCTATATACCTTTTTAGCGGAAACGGGGCTAGTGTATCCAAACAAAGCCAAAGTTAAAATGGATAAAATGATTATTTTTTTCATGATTTTTTATGTGGGTTAGTGATTAAGATTATTACCGTCTCCATAATTGTATCAAAATCAATCAAGAAGATGATACAACTATTAAAAGACAGCTATTAAAGTGATTTGTTTTTGGTTATTTAAAGGCTTAGTTGGAATATAACCTATATCCTATACTAAATTGATACCAAGCATTTTTGTATCTTGGGGTAGAAGTACTTCCGTTAGAATTATTGGTTTGAAAGTCATAATTTGCTCTTATTCCAAAAACAACGTGTTGGTAATGGACATCTCCACCGACACAAAAACTAAGGATATTTTTACGGTAATTGTCTTTATCCACCTCAAATTGATGTGCTTGTTCAACAGAATTTGTTCCGTAAGTGTAGGTGTCCGTTTGTTTTATTAAATAGGAATATTGTGGGCCTAACAATATGGTTAGGTATTCAATGGGTTTAAACTGCAACAATAATGGGATGTCAATGTTATTGGTGACTCTTTCTAATTTATAATCACTTCCTAATAATGATCCGGTAGATTTGAATCCTTTTTGGCTAAAAAGTACTTCTGGTTGAACTCCTATGTATTTCCCTAATGGAATTCCTATAAAAACGCCACCTGCAAATCCAAATCTAGAGCTGGCTACAAAATTTTGTCCTTTGGAGTCATATACATTGGAATTATTAAGTCCTACTTTAATTCCAAAAGTGGGTAGAGTACGTGCGTCTGTTTCATCTCCCTGTGCCCAAGCAGAGGAGGATAAAAATAATAAGCTAATTGCTATTAATGTAATTTTCTTCATAATAATATATTTTTTTTAATTAAAATTTGATAAAAGTGTTTTAGAGTTATCTGGGTTGATTTTATTCATGGATCGATTTAAGTTTCGGATTTTTTGATTAAAGACAAGTTTAAATGAATCCAATCCTTGCATATTTGAAGCCTTGTAAACGGAAATATCTTCAATCATACTATTGTTATCATTATCCAAATCCATAATACTTTTCAATCTATTTGATCTGATCTCCTTCGAATAAGATTTATCAATTGCAATTTTTATTTTAAAATCTTGAATTTCAATTTGATTTCTTTTTAGTTTCGTCAAGGATTCGGATTTAAAATCAGAAAACTCTTTTACAAAGTATTGCTGATCGAATTTTATATCAGATGCGGTTTTAGATTCGTTTAAAGACATTGCCATATTATTGTCAGAAATAGAAGCGTGAGTACAACCAACTAAGAGCATAAAAACTAAATATTTTGTCTTTTTCATAAAATAAACTTAATGGATTGATAAGGAAACCTTTTTAACATAGTACAAAGGTCAATCCTATAATAACCTCAAGAGTTATACCATTTAGGATTAGAATTATACAATCAGAGACTTAATTAGTAGGTGGTCAAGTCAAATTTTGTTAACAATTTGTTAATCTAGAGATAAGTAATTTTGCATTTTACTAAAAATCATCGTTTTGAGCAAGTTTGGTTGGTCTATAATTTGTTTCCTGATAAGTATTAGCTTATTTGGAGCAACTATTAAAGGAAAAGTTCGTCAATCCACCTCAAGTGAAATGGTGTCCTTTGCTAATGTAGTTTTGGATGGAACAAACCTCAAAACTACTTCTGATGAATTAGGAAACTTCACTTTCAATAACGTACCTATAGGACGCTTTAGTATAATAGTACAGGTACCAGGATTCAAGCTTTATACCAAAGAGGTAAGAATTGGAAATTCTAGTGAATCTATCGATTTTGGAAATATTGAATTAGAATCTATTTCAACTGAAAAAGAAGAGGTTACTGTTGTGGGTGTAGCAGGAAAAGAGTCAGAAGCTTCTGCCATGATGAGAGAAAAAAATGCCGACAACATAGTATCCGTATTAAGTGCTAAAGCTATAGAAAAGTCACCTGATATTACGGTGGCAAACGCATTACAAAGAATATCCGGGGTTTCCTTATCTCGTTCTCAAGACGGAGACGGTAAATACGCCATATTAAGAGGGATGAATAAAAGGTATAATAATACCTTAATTAATGGATTAAAAGTAACCAGTCCAGATCCTAAAGCAAGATTTGTTCCATTAGATATTATCCCTTCTGACCTTTTACAAAGATTAGAAGTATCCAAATCCATTACTCCAGATATGGAGGGAGACGCCATAGGTGGAACTGTTAATGTGGTTATGAAGGACGCACCAGATTCCATGTTACTTAATGGATATGCTAGTGCGGGAATCAGTGATTTAGCATTTAATCAAAAATTTACCACTTTTAATCATTCTGTTGTTCAATCACAAGACCCAGGGGAAAGAAACTATCCTACCTATAAACCAAATAGCAGTGATTTTACAAGAGAAAATTTAAAGTTCAACCAAGTAAGTTTCCCTCCAGGATTTACGGCAGGAGTTTCCTTCGGGACAAGATTACTACCAAATAAAAAATTAGGATTTATAGCTTCTGGTTCTGTTCAAGATTTATACAGAGCATCCACGGGAACATTTTATAACACTGCTTTAAGTGGGTCAACAAATCAATCATTATATTATACTGCATCCGATAGGGCATATTCCATTCACCAAAATAGAATTGGGTTTAATGGAAAGTTAGATTATCAGTTTAACAAAGACAACAAATTAGTCTTTACCTCCATTTTACTTAATTCTCATGACTATACTTATAGAAGAAGTATAGATACTAGTTTACAGGATCAAAGAACTGGACCAGGAACAGGTTACATATCCTATAATGAAAGGTCAAGAACTCAAATTCAAAACATAGGAAACTTTTCCTTACAAGGTTACCATGATATAAAGGATAAATTATTTTCTATTGTTTGGACAGGTATGTACTCCAAAGCAATGGAAGAAGCTCCAGATCAGGCAACAGTCACCACTAATTTTACAGCAAAAGCAGGTGGAGTAAAAACAACTCCTTATTTTGATAATGCTGCTAGATTATGGCAACATAATAACGATAGAGATTATACAGGAAAAATCGACTTATATTACCGCCCCAAAATTGCAAATAAACAAATTGAATTCAAATTCGGGGGATTATTCAGGGATAAACAAAGATTAAATTACCAAAATAAATATACTTTATCAGAACAAGGAATTAATGGCGGTAATCTAAAACCGGTTTGGCAAGGAATTGATAGTGTACATTGGTCATTTAAATCCACAGACATATACAATACATTAGACGGAAATAACTACACTGTAAACGAGCAAATCACAGCAGGTTATGGTCAAGTAAAAACCCACTTTAATAGATTGGAAGTGCTTGCGGGCCTACGTTATGAAGGTACCTACGAGTATTTTACAACTAATTTACCGGCAACTACTGCTGCCAGTAAAGCAACTATCACCTATGAAGATTTACTTCCTGGAATGCATTTAAAATATGCGGTTACGGACAAACAAAACATTAGACTCTCTGCAAATAAATCCATTAGTAGACCAGATTATTTTGAATTAGTCCCTTATCATATTTCAGGTGAGTTTTACGATGAATATGGAAATCCTTATTTATTGCGTACCCAAGCTACTAATTATGATTTAAGGTATGAATACTTCCCAGGAAAATTCAATCACCTAGGAGCTGGATTATTTTATAAAGATTTATTAAATCCGATTGAGTATGTTTTGGATGTATCAAAAGCATCATCTCCTACCATTACTCCTGTTAATTTAGGAAATGCTACAGTCAAAGGATTTGAATTTAGCGGAGCCGTATTTGTAGGGAATTCTAAAATCAAAATTAAACCTGATGCAAGTGGCACGACAAGATCAATAGAAAACTTTCACAATAGTTTAATAGATATTTTCCAAGACTTTGGATTATCGGGTAATTACACCTATACCGAGTCGGAATTGACGACTAAAAAAATAATCAACGACTACGTGAATAATAAAACAGTTAATGTGGATGAAAAACGTCCTTTACAAGGAACATCAAAACACATTGCAAACTTGTCCTTATTATATAGAAATAAACAATCTGGGACAAATGCACAAATCAGTTATGTATTTACTGGTTCAAGATTGGAAAGACTATCTCCTTTCTATGGACAGGATTACTATACCAAAGATTATAATACATTAGACTTTTCGGCAGATCAAAAAATTAATAAACATATATTAATTTTTACAAAAATGACCAACCTGTTAAATAATCCTTATCAAATCCAAATTAAAAATTCTCTATTAGTAGAAAGAGATTTATTTGGAAGATTTTTCTATTTGGGAATAAGGTATAAATTTAATTAAAACATAAAATAATATTATTTAAAAAATGAAAAAGATTTCACTTTCTCTAATTGCGGTTATCGCATTAATTGGTTTTTCTTGTAAAAAATCAAAAACAGATGTAGCTATTGCACAATCTCCAATCGTGGTAGCACACCCTATCACAAAAGACACACTATCTGGTTCTATTGTAGGTACAATGACTAAAGGTAAAACATATTTTGTTACTGATGACATTGTTGTTAATCCTGGAGATACCCTAAACATCCAAGAAGGAGTAAAAGTAATTATGTTGAATCCTGTTTCTTTTGTTATCGGAGGAGTATTCAAATGTATCGGGACTCAAGATAAACCAATTTTATTTACAGGACCAACGGGTACAAATGCTGCTGGTGCTTGGGGTGGAATTGAAGGAGATTCATCCATTTATCAAGATATTGAATGGACTAATTTAGAATACGGAGGAGCAAAAGGAGATGGAAAAGTTCCTGGAGCTACTGGTACACAATATGGCCTAAGCTGTAAAAAAGCTGGAGCTACTTTCATTATGAAAGATTGTAAAATTTCAAATTGGGGAAATGACGGAGTAAGATTACATGGATGTAAAGTAACCGTATTAAGGAATACTTTTGAAAACGTAGGAGTTACTGGTGGTGAAGCAGTAAATGTTAAATTAGGAACAACAGGAGATTTTGGATATAACGTTATTTGGTCTTCCGCTACAAATGGTTTGAAATTTGAAACTAGTTCTACAGTTCAATTTCCTCAAACCAATGTAAATGTATATAATAATACAATTGTTAATAATGGATGGAGAAATCCAGCAAAACCAGGAAATGGCGTTTTGTTTGATTTATTTACCAGAGGAAATGTGTACAACAACATTTTTGTAAATTGTAAACAAGGATTAAGAATCACTAAACTTGCAGATACAAGTAATGTAAAATATGGTAATAACCTTTTTTATACTACAGTTGATTCATTAAAAAATTATTTTTATCCAGTAGGAAATGCAGGTAAAGCACAATCAACTGATTTAATTCAAGTAGATCCATTATTTATAGCATTAGATAAAAATATTACCAATACGGTTAATACTAATAATGTTAAATTACAGGCATCCTCTCCAGCTTATGGAAAAGGAAATAAAACTTACAATCAAGACATTGGAGCATATACTTCCGATGCTAATAGCCATAAATAATATATTTTAGCTATTTATTAGTTTGAAAAATTCATTAAAAATATTAATTTTTAGCTTGCAGTTATTGTTTGTTGTAAACAATAACTGTTTTGCTAAAAGTACACCTAAAACAACCAAGGACGAGGTTTTATATTCCTTTGTAGTTGTAGGTTGTAATAGATTAGATAAGGAGGATACCAATATGGTATCCAATCCTTCCACTGCCAATGTATTCCAAATGATGACTACATTCAATGATGTAGCCAAAATGAATCCACGCCCCAATTTATTTTTTATGGCAGGTGATTTAGTAATGGGATATAATAAGGATACATCCAAATTAGGAACTCAATTAAGAGCTTGGATTCAACTCTATAAAAAAAGTGATTTAGGCAAAACGGACATTAAAATGGTCGTTATGCCAGGAAATCATGAATCAATGCCTAAAAAAGGACAACCTGCCAATAAATCCTGTGAGGATGCTTTTGTAAATAATATGAAAGAATACATAGTAGGGAACAACGGTCCTAAAGTTGGTATGGATAGCCTAACCACTGACCAAAGTCAACTGACCTATTCATTTGATTACAAAAATGCGCATTTTATTATCTTAAACACCGATGCCGCTGGTCAATCTTCTAGAGTTCCGAACAGTTGGATTAAAGAGGATATTAGCAAAAACGGAAAAAATAAATTAATATTTGCTATTGGACATAAACCAGCTTATCCATCCCCTAAAGAAAAAGGATTGAACGAATATTCCGAAAGTAGAGATATTTTTTGGAATACCATGGAATCCAATGATGCTGTCGCAATGATTGCAGCACATAACCATAGATATTATTCTTCCTTGCCTAAAACAAAAACTTGGTCTATTATTTCTGGACACGGTGGAAGTCCCTTAGATGAACACATTGAAAAGGAATCAGATAAATTCTTTGGATTTGTAGTAGTCAGTGTGTACAAAAGCGGAAGAGTAACCTCGACTTGTTATGGCAGAGATTTACCAAAAGGGAAATATTATGATGAAAATCCTACATCAACAACAACTATAAGAGAAACATTAGAATTAAAAAAGTAAATTAAATAAAAATTATTCCCATGAAAAAGTCAATTATTACATTTTTCAAATTCATGTGCTTTGCACTGATTTTAACAGGTTTTTCAAACCTTACAAACGCACAAACTGTGCTATATTCATCCAACTTTGATACAAAGGATACCTTAAACTTTCCTAACTTACCAGCAGAGTGGACAGCTAATACTACAGATTCCAACTGGACATTAGATCACCAAAAACCTAGTAAAGACACTCAAGGTGCTAGTGGACATTTTAATCTATTTGTAGATACTAAAACATCTCACTTGGGTAAAGATGCAATTGTTACCTTAAAAAGTATTTCAACTGTAGGATACAATAAAATTAGCTTAATGTGGCACGAAAGAATTTCTACCAACTTGATAAGTTACAAAAATGTTCCTAGAGCTGACTATTCAGTAGATGGTGGAAAAACTTGGGATTCAATCCCTCATTCATGGGATTATGGTGCAAGTGCTTTATGGATGAAAACTAATAAAGGGACTACAATTGTATTGCCTAAAAAAGCTGAAAATATCAAGGGATTACAAATCAGATTTGTCCTTACTGTTGTTGCCGCTCATGGTAATTGGGCAATTGATGATTTAAGTATTACTGGAAATAAATTCACGGCTGTAGAAGAAGTTAAAAATGCAAATAAAACAATTTCTGTTTATCCTAATCCTGCAACTACTTTATTAAATATTTCAGGACTTAAATCTGGAAATCCATATTTTGTTGCTGATTTGACAGGAAAAGCATTTACAAGCGGAATTTCAACCGGTCAATCTCAAATTATAGATTTATCTGTATTCCCTAAAGGAATTTACTTTTTTTCAACCACTTTAGAAGGACAAAGAGTAACTAAAAAATTCATCGTTCAATAATTAATCATAATTATAATTTAAAACCCTTTAAGGAAGCTTGTCCTTAAAGGGTTTTTTTATGTCCGTAACTTTTGAATAAATTTGAATACAATGCAGTAACAAACAATGCAATGTTTTAAGCCCATGAAATCCATTTTATATTCGTTTATCACCTTTTTGTTATTTAGTTTGAAGTCTCAAATAGGGATTGGGCAATTCATTAACAAAGTGCCGAATCCTAATCGTCCTAATTATAACACTCAGAATCAGCAAGATTCCGGATTACATAAAACGAAACTTAATGAAAACGATTTAAGATACTTTTTCAATATGGGAATAGGATTTTACACGGCTCCTAATTCTAAAGGAATACAAGGTTCTTTTGGTGGAGTTATCAATTATCAAAACTTATTGTTAAAAGTTAGAGCATCTGGTGGAGCACAAATTGATTTCAACGTCAAGCCAAATGAATATTTTGAAGACTTTGACTTATTATTAGGCGTAGGCATTTTTACAGAAAAAGGATCACTAATGCTAAGTACTGGTCCATCCTATATTAAAGGACAGAAAAGAGGCGATAAACCATTTAATATCACTGGACCTTCTTACAATCCGACCAAGTATTACAGTACTATTACTTTCAAAACTTTTGGAATACCCATTGATTTTGTTGCAAATTTAAACCTCAGTGAAAACGTAGCCTTTGGATTTGAATATTATAGAAATTTCAATAACATATTCACCTATTCAACATATACCCTCAATTTGACATTTGGTAAGTTATGGCATTGATTAAAACTAAGTTGCTTAAACAATAGGTAGGATAAATTATTGCTAAATCCTTATTTATTTATTATAATTTTGTAGGCTGATTAGATTTGAGTTAACTCAGTTCTAACTAGTAAAGCAAAAGTAATTTAATGAAAGTAGATGTCATATTAGGACTCCAATGGGGAGATGAAGGAAAGGGGAAAATTGTTGATTTACTAAGCAACAAATATGATGTCATCGCTCGATTTCAAGGAGGTCCTAATGCAGGACATACTATTATAGTCAAAGGCCAAAAGTTTGTATTACACCAAATTCCGTCAGGGATTACCAGGGAAGGCGTTTATAACGTTATTGGGAATGCTGTGATTTTAGATCCCGTGATATTGCTTTCTGAAATCAAAAAATTAGAAGCCGCAAACATCAGTGTTAGGGACAGATTAATGATTTCTAAAAAAGCCAACTTAATCCTTCCTACACATAAATTACTTGACGCATGGCAAGAAAAATCCAAAGGAAAGGTTGGGACAACCTTGAAAGGAATAGGTCCAACTTATCAAGATAAAACAGGACGTTTTGGAGTAAGAATCGGAGATATTTTCCAAGCCGATTTTGATACAAAATATCAGCAGGCCAAAATGAAACATTTATCCATTTTAAGGGCTATGGGCTGTGAAGATGCAATAGATGATACTGCTTTTTTAACTGCTTTAGAGGAAGTAAAAACGCTCCATTTAGCAGATGCTGAATACTATTTAAATGACCAATTGACTTCTGGTAAAAAAATATTGGCAGAAGGTGCTCAAGGCTCGCTATTAGACATAGATTTTGGAACATATCCTTTTGTAACTTCCTCAAATACAGTAGCCGCTGCGGCTTGTACAGGCTTAGGAATTTCTCCTAAAAAACTTGGCAAAATATTTGGAATTTTTAAGGCGTATTGCACTAGAGTCGGTGACGGTCCATTCCCTACCGAGTTACTAGATGAAGTAGGAGAAAATCTTCGTCAAAAAGGAAATGAATTTGGATCAACAACTGGACGTCCGCGTAGAACAGGTTGGTTGGATATTAAAGCCTTAAATTACGCTTGTATGCTCAGTGGAGTAGATGAACTCTTTATGATGAAAATGGACGTCATGAATGACCTCCCTGAGGTTAAAATCTGTACCGATTATCACGATAATCAAACAGACGAATCGGTTTCTTTTTCAGAATTAACATTTAACTCTGACATCAAACAAGCTTATATGAGTATGCCAGGATGGTCTGAAGAAATATCTAGCATTAAAAACTATGATCAATTACCAACCTCGTCCAAAAATTATATTGAAATGATAGAAAACCTAACAGCAACTCCAATATCCTTAGTGAGCGTTGGACCAGAGAGGGATGAAACCATTTTCAGGTCTTAATCCTTTAGTAGGATTATTGTTATAACTAAAATCTAAGTGGAAATCCAATCAAAGCCAAATATTAGGCATCTAAACATTGATGAACTTAAGTCTAAGTTCATAGAAATTGGACAACCTTCCTTTAGAGCAAATCAGGTTTGGCAATGGATGTGGCAAAAAGGTGTCATATCCTTTGAAGAAATGACCAATATTCCAAAGGACATTAGGATCATTTTAGATCAAAATTTCAGTCTTTATAAAATGCATGTAGAGACCAAGCAAATTTCAAATGATGGCACTATGAAGTTTGGTTTCCGTCTTTTCGATGGATATTTGGTTGAAGGGGTATTAATTCCGCAAAACGATAGAATGACAGCTTGTATTTCCTCCCAGGTAGGATGTTCCCTTGCTTGTTCATTTTGTGCCACTGCCAAACTAGAACGGAAAAGAAATCTCTTCTTTGATGAAATTTATGATCAGGTTGCCTTTATTAATCAAGCAGCTCAAGAACATTACCAATACAATTTATCCAATATTGTCTATATGGGAATGGGAGAACCGCTCCTAAATTACACGCAAGTATCCAAATCCATAGAAATGATTACTTCTGCAGAAGGACTTAATATGTCACCAAAAAGGATAACGGTATCTACTGCAGGAATCAGTAAAATGATTAAAAAACTTGCGGATGACTTTCCTAAAATTAACCTAGCCTTATCCTTACATGCCCCAAATGATGTCAAAAGGGATAAAATTATGGGTATTAACGAGTCTAACGACCTTGAATCCTTAGAAGAGGCATTAAAATATTGGTTTGAAAAAACCCAAAACCGCCCCACTTTAGAATATGTGTTATTAAAAGATTTTAATGATTCTGCCACAGATGCACATCAATTGGCCAGATTTGCAAGATTGACGCCTTCTAAAATCAATTTAATTGAATATAACCCGATAGGAGACGGTCAATTTGAAAAATCGTCTAGACAAACCACTGACGATTTTGTGAAGGTATTAGAGGATAAAAAACTAATTGCAAATGTTCGTCGCTCCAGAGGAGAAGACATTGACGCAGCTTGTGGTCAATTGGCTAATAAAAGTTGATTAAAAAGGAAAACTAACATACTCTTTAAATCTGTATCCTATTCCAAAAAGGATAATTGAATATATTAAATACAATTCTAACTTCCTTGGATTGTCCCTAAGCAATAGTTTAGCAATAAATACTGTAATAGGAAACATCATTAACTTAAAGAATAAATAAAAATTTTCTTGAGTAAATAATAGTACTATAAATAAATTAAATAATCCTAGAATTAATAGGTTAAATTGACGTCTAAGTTTAATTACCCTATAATCCATGGATATAGAAATGAGATATAGTAACCCATAAATGAGTAAAATGGCTACTACCGCTAAACCACTTGTAATCAACCAAGAAGGACCTAAATTTAGGATAGGAACACTTACTAAGGAGTTCAATTGGTCAATAAACAATAACAATCTGTTCTGTTGATAAAACAAAATCCCTAAAAAATATAAAGGAAGAAAACAACCGATTAAGAACAATAAAAAGTCTTTTATTTTATAGCTGCGTAAAAATATTCCGTAAAAATAGACAATAAATAAGCCGCCTAAAAAATTAAGAAAAAGAATACTTATTATCCAAAAAAATCCTGTGAAAAATATTTTTTCTCGTCCAGAATTTTCCTCCATTAAATCCATCAAAAACACAAAAGAAAGAATAAAGAAAAACATCCCTATGGTTATCATAGGATTTGAATTCCAAAACGGATACAATCCACTTAATAAAACAAAAGTACCAGGGAACATCACCTGAATCCTTGGGAACATTTCTGACCGCACTAAAAAAGCATTAACAAGCAATCCCGAAATAAAACAAATGAAAGCGTCCAAGATGACTTTCCAAAAAAGGGATATTTCCGGTAGGTTGAAAAAATGCTGAATCGCAACCCATCCAAAAGAAGTATCATTTTCAATTATAGGAATAGTTGTAATGTCTAACATTTCAGGTAAGCGCAACCCAAAGCATATTAAAAAAATGACCAAATAGGCAAATGGGGAAGCTCCTTTAAACAATTGAAACACTTCTGCAAAGATATTTGATTGAGTCCGATTCTTTAGATATGTTTAGAACACGGAAATTAAGTAAACTATTTTGTACCAAATAATGTACATATATTTGTACATTATATAGATAAAAGTAAAATGAAAGCGATAACAGTTTCCTCATTAAGAGCAAAAATGAAAGAATATTTTGACTACGTTTCAGAAAATTCAGATACGATAATTGTTCCTCGTAATGGAAATGATGATGATGCGATTGTAATTATATCCATTAAACAATATAATAGTTGGGTAGAAACGGACTATCTTAATGCGACTGAGGCTAATAGGAAAGCTTTGGAGGAATCAATAAGGCAGGATAAGGAAAACAAGATAGTAAAGTTTGAACTATAAATTTAAAATGGAAATCGAATTTACTGAATTTGCTTGGAAACAGTTTTCGTATTGGGTTAGCAGTGATACAGAAATTTCAGCAAAAATTATAAAATTATTAGAAGAAATAAAAAGAACTCCTTTTGTTGGAACTGGATATCCTGAGCCGCTTAAAGGAAATTTCAAAGGTTACTGGTCAAGAAGAATAAATTCGGAAAACAGGTTAATCTATAGAGTAATCGGCAAAAAGGGAATCGATCAAAGAATAAGGGTGGTTCAATGCCGGTATCATTATGATGATAACTAATGGTTTAAGGTCCTAGTTACCCATCCTCAACAAAATAACCACCTTCCCTTTTAAACTATTAATTTTGAACCTAGATTATTGTCCTTGAATACTTTGATTTGGAAAAGTCCTCATAGAATTAGTAATTTGAAAGGTTAAAATAGTTATGAAAACTTCCACTGAAGTAAAAAACGAGTCAGAAAAAGGGAAAATCACCACTGAGACTAAAATAGAGTCTTTCCTAAAAGCCAAATCAACCATGATTAGCTGGATGATTGTTGTAATAACCTTCCTAATGGGTTATTTATTGTTTGATTGCAGGCTCAGTTTTGCAACAGATGATGCTACTTACATTAATAATGCAATGGCATTCCTTAAATTAGGTAACTATCCGCATTTTCAAGGTGCACTTTGGCCTTTTATATTGGCTCTTTTAATAAAAGTTGGAGGGGTCAAATTATTGACTTTCAAGATTGTATCTCTTTGTTTCATGACAATTGGTAACTGGGCGTTATATAAAGGCTTAAAGGATAAAATCTCCTATACATTGTTGTTTTCAGCCATGTTAACCATTGCTTTTAACGCTTATATACAAGCTTATTCGTCAGCGACATTTTCTGAAGCATTGTTTATAATGGTTCAATCTTTTGCAATTTGGACCTTCTGTTCATTAGTTTCCAAATTAGAAATAACACAAGATAATCTTAAAAGTAACATCATTCCATGGTTGCTTTTTGGATTTACCTTTTTTGTTTTGACACTTGCTAAAAACTTAGCTTTATTTGGGATTGTTGCTCCTTTTTTATATTTTATCTTCAGGAAAAAATGGATGAATTCCATTTATGTTTTAGTCTTCTTTGCATTATTTAAAGTGCCGTATCAAGTTTTGGTGGTGAACAGTTTCCCTAAACCTGCAGAAAGCCAATCTGACTTACTCCTACGCAAAGATTATTATGACGCAAGTAAAGGAAATGAAGATATTTCAGGTTTCCAAACCCGATTCATCGACAATTATGGACAGTATGTATCCATTCACATTTTTAAAATGCTCGGATTGAGAGGAAAGGGAATCCCTACCCTTTGGACATTTGATAAAATGAAAGAACTGGATGAACAAAATAAAATGGAGGGTTCCTTTTTATTTGGACTTGTGTTCTTAATATTGGCTGGTTTAACCATTTACAGAGGCATTAAAGACCAATCAATGATCTTATTTATTGGGTTGTATATAGTTGCCTTAATGGGGGTTACATTTTTGGCATTACAAACCATGTGGAATCAAGACCGTCTAATGATAATATTTCTACCATTAATGATTCCGTTGTTAATTTCAGGTTTAGAATCATTAGGAAAAACTCCAAAATATCAATGGATGAATATAGCTGTACCTATAATTTGTGCTATCTTTATTTTACCACAAATAGGCACTTCTTTGAAAGAATTTTCTACCAATAAAGGATTAAAATATTTCCAAAAAGGAGATGTTTATGGACAATATCCACCTGCTTTTCAATCTTATCTAAAAACTTGTTCATGGATAAAAGATAACATTAAAGACAGTGGTTTTGTAATCGCATTTAAACCCATTGAATCAAGTGTTTTTGGAGGAATAAGTAGATTTAAAAAAATGCCACAACCCCTACCTCAAACGCCTGATAGTATGATGACATTTTTTGCAAAAAATAAATGCCATTATATATTAGCCGATTATGTTCAAGGTCAAAATATTCAATTAATTGAATACCTTCAAAAAACCAATCCTAATTTAATCAAGGAAATTCACAGAGAAGGCGATTACGAATCTTGTATTTTATACCAATTAAATAATTAATAAATAATAAAAATTAATTTAGTGCAGTCAGAACTATCAAATTTAGCCAATTTATCCTATTTTGAGGAAATTGCTCCAAAACAAAAAGAATATAGAAAAAAACATAAATATTATTGGGATTCCATTACTCATTATGTAGATTATTTTAGCCACGAGGATATATCGGTTTTAGAAATTGGATGCGGAACTGGAGAGTTAATTGGTACTATCAAAGGTAAAAAAAAGGTAGGAATCGATTTTAGCAAAGGAATGATTGACCAAGCCAGACAATCCTTTCCTAATATAGAATTTCATATCATGGAAGCTGAAAACATTCAGTTAACTCAAAAATTTGACTTAATTGTTATCAGCAATCTAATTAATTATGTTGGGGATGTAGAGCAAGTTTTTACGCAACTCCATGCCGTTTGCCATGAAAGGACTAAAGTAATTGTCACCTATTATAACTTCATTTGGCAACCTTTATTAAAATTTGCAGAATCAATTGGAATTAAACGTAAAACGCCTCAACAAAATTGGTTGAGCCGACAAGACGTATCCAATCTATTAGAATTGAGCGGATTTGATGTCTATAGAACCTCTATGAGGATGTTATTACCTTTTAACTTACCTTTAATTTCTTTTTTCTTTAATAAATATTTACAGCATATACCCATTATCAGGCATTTAACACTGAATTTATTTACGTTTGCTAAAAGGGAGTCTAGGAGTTCTATAGAGGAATATAATAATAAATATACAACAACTATTGTTATTCCAGCCCGTAATGAAAGCGGAAACATAGAAAATGCTTTATTAAGAATGCCTAGATTTGGTAAAGACTTAGAAATCATTTTTATTGAAGGAAACTCGACAGATGATACTTGGATTAAAATCCAAGAAATTGCTGAAAAATATAAAGACCAATTTAATATAAAAATTGCTCAACAAGACGGAAAAGGAAAAGGTGATGCCGTAAGGAAAGGGTATAATATGGCAAATGGGGATATCCTAATGATTTTGGATGCGGATTTAACCGTACCTCCAGAGGATTTACCAAAATTTTATGATGCCATTGCCTCCGGAAAAGGAGATTTTATTAACGGATGTAGATTGGTTTATAAAATGGAAAAAAAGGCGATGCGTCCATTAAATTTATTAGGTAATAAATTCTTTTCAATGGCATTTTCTTGGTTATTAGACCGTCCATTTAAAGACACTTTATGCGGAACAAAAGTTATTTTTAGGGATGATTATATCCGCCTTATAAAAAACAGAACCTTCTTTGGAGAGTTTGATCCATTTGGAGATTTTGACCTAATTTTTGGTGCCTATAAACTCAATTGTAAAATAGCTGAGCTCCCAATCAGATATAGAGAACGTGTTTATGGGGAAACTAATATCAGCCGCTTTAAACACGGATTGATATTACTCAGAATGTGTATTTTTGCTTTGAAGAAAATCAAGTTTTATTAATGATTAATGCCCAATTAGAACCTTTTCTCCAAGATTTTAATATCCTTTTTAGGGATAACCAAATCAATAAAGCTTATCTATTTGGGTCTGCCGTGACCGATAACTTTAATACTGATAGTGATTTAGACCTGATAATTACTTTTCAACCTCAAGTTACAGACCCTTTAACAAAAGGAGATTTAATGTGGAAACTTCAATTTGCCATAGAAGATTTAACAAAAAGAAAGGTTGACATTTTCCAAGAATCGAGTCTGAAAAATCCGTATTTCATCAAGGAAGTAAATGAAACTAAGGAATTGATTTATGGATAATAAGTATTTTCAAGCCTTAATTACCATTTTAAAATCAATAGAAAATATTGAAGAATTCATTGGAAATCCAAGAATATTTGAAAAATATGATAAAAATTTGATGGTTCAGCAAGCCGTAGAGCGTAATTTAGAAATAATTGGAGAAGCAATCAATCGAATTAATTCTATCAACCCAGATGTTTTAATTACAAATAAAAGAAAAATAATCAGTGCTAGAAACAAGATAATTCATGGATATGATGAAATTGAAAATGTTCAAATTTGGAATATTGTAATTAATTACCTTCCTCAGCTTAAAATTGAAATAACTGAATTAATAGATAAGGAAAAGAACTAACCCCCTACTGCCCCTTCACCAGACTAAAGTATTCCGCTCTACCTTGGCTTTGGATTTTAAGCTGATACAATCCTGCACTTAAATCTGAAATATTAATTTGAATAATTGAACCAATGGTTGGATTAATATTTTTTACTAATTTTCCGTCGATTTGATAAATAGAAATATGATCAATTTTATTGATTAAATCTGATTTTAATTGAATATTTACTATATCATTTGCTGGATTAGGATAAATACTGATCTGACTTTTAATATCTACTAACGATTCTATCCCTACTCCATAGGTAGTGGTTGCGCTATCTATTAATCCTGTGGATGGGCTATAATAGCTTCCACTTGGTGTAGAAGTCAATTGAACTGATTTAACAATGTAAAAAGATTTTCCTGCAATAGGACTCAAATCAGTATAGGTTGAGTCAATGATTGGATTAAGAGTCAATAATGTTTGAACACCTCCTTTTATTCTTGATTTGTAAACTAAATATCCATTTGCTGATTTTCCCCTCCAATTTAAAACTACATTGGACTGTTTTTTAATATTATCATCTTTGGAAGTAATTTTAAGACTGTTTACTGGGGTTGTAGGAAATACAGTCAAAGTTGGGTCACCCATCAAAGCTATCTGCCTAGTTGCACCAAATGCGTTATTCGGATGCCTAAAATAAATACTGGTATCATACTGACTAATTTTAGCACACTCCCCAAAAGTTGCTCCAAGTCCTAATTGATGCATAATCCAATGTGGTCGACCGCTCCAAACACAAGTAAGCCCATATCCATCCGCTGCTAATGGACTCCTTAAAAAGCTATTTTGGTAATCCCAATCCCCAAAGTAGCTACCAAATAACATATTAAATGCGCCTTTAAATTGACCAGTAAAAAAACTATCAGAAGCAGCTATCCCTGAGGCACCTGTGTACCAACCTCCACCTGTTCCATAGGTCATTAAATAGGTATTTGATTTTACCTTAGTTGCATAGACGCCACTATTATCAACATTTAAACTACCAATAATAGGACTAAAAGCCTTATATCCAGAGGCAGCAAATGCCTCGCCGCCCATAGCACCAAAATTATCACATAAAACTCCTTTATTACCTAGATTAAACTGACCTGTTCTAAAACTATGATCTCTATCTAAATATCTTTTCATTAAACCCGTTTCTGAAAGTCCAAAACCTGGCATATTAGAAAGATCCACTCTTCCAACAAAAGCATCAGGAGGACCGGGAAGAAAATCATTGTCAAACTTCCCATCTCCATTGTAATTTTTATTTTCCGTTCTAGAGGCTGTAGTTAATTCTGTAAAATCTGTCCAGTCTCCATCATTATTAAGGGATGTATAATAAACATCAGCAGGCCAAGCACCTCTGTGATCAGGATGTCCGTCAGGTGCAAAAAATCCACTATAAGGAACTGGAATTCTTCCCAATAAAAATATTCCTTTAATGTCTTTGTAATTTTGATTCCAAATCGTCAATAAAGTAGCTTTCACCTCTGATACCTTAGATTTTCTTTGAATCACTTGTTTAATCAAGGTCCATCCTTCTCCGATTAAATCCGATTCTAATCTTTTAACTTCATTTGGAAGTTTTGTTGCACAACTATCATCTACCAATAAAACCAATAATCCTTTTGGGGCAAAATCAGCTACTTGGATTCCTATGGTGATATATCCATAAGCATTATTAGATTTTCCTGTTCCAAATGCTTTAATTTCATACTTTTTTCCTATTTCAACAGAATCCAAAACAAAACTCCCGTTAGGTTTTCTACTTTTTGGAATCCAAATGTTTTTGCCCTTTGTATCCTTAGACATAAGATAAAATTTAATGTCTGTAATACTTGTGTTGGATGCCCAATTTATAGTTATGGTTTTAGCACTAGCATCAGTTATAGCAGAAAGCTCCAAGGCGTAATCTCTTGAAACTTGACTATAGGCACTATCCTGAAATAAAATAGCTATAATAAATACCAAAACCAGTTTAATTGATAAAATAGAATAATGACGCATTTCCTTACAATCGATTAATTTTTTGACTAAATTACTTCTAAATCTGATATTAATTCAATAAATTGCGTAGGTAAGTCTAAATTGTTTATCTTAATGAACCAAATTTTAAAATCGACCCTAATTCTAATGCTATTGGCATTTGCATCTCAATCTTCCTTTGGTCAAGTGCCGGTAAGGTATGATGATGTGGCAATAATTGCCAACCTAAATGATACCATTTCTCTAAAAGTTGCCAATTATTTTATGGCCAAAAGAGGAATCCCATCCAAAAACCTCATTACTTTTAAAAATACCAACAAGGAAATCATTGATTCTAACACTTTTGAAGTCATTAGAAAATCTATAGAAGATTCAATTAAATCCAAAGGAATCCAAAACAGTATTAACTATTTGGTGACCACCATGGGATGTCCTTTAAAAATAACAAGATCTGATACTTGTGACAATTATGATATTCTAAAACTACCTTTTACCAGATGTGCTTCCTTTGATAATGAGTTGATGCTCATCTTGGGGAAATTTAAATCAGAAATTGGTCAAGCAGGAATTTACAATCCTAAAAAACAGTCTGTAAATGCACACGATTATTTTTTAATGAGTAACCATTTCACTAAAAAACAATACGATTTTTACCTCGTAACTAGGTTGGCTGGGCTCAATTATAGCCAAATCACTAAACTAATTGACCGTTCAGGACCTAATACAGTTGTTGACAAAAGTACAGACATCTTTGAAATCGATGACTATCCTATTATTGACTCAAACACCACTAAAAGAATGAAAGCAACCAATAAATTGCTTACGTCCCGTGGATGGACCGTCAAATTAGATACCACAACCACTTTTTTACAAAACCAAAAAAATGTGTTAGGATATATTTCTTGGGGATTCACAGACTATGTAGGCAAGGTTAAACCAATCAAAGGATTTCCTAATAATCAATGGGCAAATGGAGCGATTGGGGTAAGTTTATATTCTTTTAACGGATATACCCTTAATGGTGCTTCTTATACTGCAAGAGCAACGCTTCCTTATGTAGTTAAAGAAGGAGTGAGCGGATGGTTTGCTACCGTTTATGAGCCTTGGAGCTTTTCTTTTCCTCAACCTCAAATTCTATTTGATAGATATACAGATTTTAATCAAGACCGTCACTTCAATTTAGCCGAATGCTATTATATGGCTGCTCCTACCAAATCATGGATGCCTGTGATTGTGGGAGACCCCAAAACATCCATTTATGTAAATGCTCCAAAATTGACCACTCCAATTGTAGATACAATCACAAGAGCATTAGTCGGAACCAAAAGAACAGTAGGCGTAAAAAACTTTGCTTCAGGATATAATTATTGGTTCAAGGGAGATTCCAATACCATAAAATCAAAAGGCTTAATATTTGACGAGTTACATCCAAGTTTTGTACAATCTTCCACTACCCTATTATGCGATACTTCCGTAGCCAAAGTAGGAAAAAATACTTTTTGTTTTGTTAGTCAAAACCTTAACGGAACCATCATTAAACAAATCGATTTTACCCTTTATAATGCAACGGATATAGAATTAATATCAGGATCCAAATTAAATCAGATTACTTTATATCCAAATCCAGCTAAGGATAATTTAATTGTTAATGGATTAATTCAAAATCAAAAAATATTAGCTACTATTTTTGATTTAACAGGTAAAAAAATGATGCAATCATCACTTAATTCTGACCAAAATTCTATTAATATTACTACCCTACCTATCGGAACTTATTTATTAAAAATCAGGTCTAATAAGGAAGAAAGAACTATTCAGTTCATCAAGGAGTAGGTTAACAAATATAGGGAAAATCCATTTAGAATTATTTGAATATTAGGATTAATTTTAACGATTAATCCTGCCCCAACTTACCAAAATGAATCGTCAACATAATGGTATTGTAAGGATACATTTTATTGGTGTTCCTATGATAATCGAATGAAACAGCAGTATAATCACCTTTAGCCAAACCTAAAGAAATTTGATAAGGGATTCCGAATCTTAAATACCTAATTGGAGCAAAAGTTAAATCTGGGTTGGAAAGCCACCCACCACCACTGGAACTCAAATATTCACCTCTTTTAGTGCCATCCACACAGCTTAATCCTGATGTTATGGAAATAAAAGAATGTTCTCCCATTTTAATAAAACCGGCTTGAAGACTATAATCTGTTAATTTTTCATTTGGATAGTTTTTGTCTAAACTAAATTCCATTATTTGTTTAATTGATGACCTAAATATCCAAAATTTCTTTGAATAAATAAATCCTGCATGAACCATAAAACCTCCAGTATGAACGGCGCTGTATAGTCCTAGCCCTGCCTCGCCCCAATAATGTTCACTATTATCCACCTTTCTTAAAAATGAATTTTCGTGATTTCCTTTAAACTGACCAAACGCCTGAATTTCGAATAATAGTAAAAATAGAATGGTTAAATTAATGATTTTCATTTTTGATTGATTTGTATTTAATTCAAATATACTTATTCTAATTAATTTGACCAAACTATGTTATAATCTACCTTCAAACCCAAATCCTTCAACTAACTAACCATTTCCTATCTTTGCAGCATGGATTCCACAAGAAGAGTAAGAGTAAGATTTGCACCTTCCCCTACAGGTCCTTTGCACCTAGGAGGCGTTAGAACGGCTTTATACAACTATTTATTTGCTAAAAAACACGGAGGAGATTTCATTATCCGAATAGAAGATACCGACCAAGGAAGATTTGTCCCTGGTGCAGAACAATATATTTTAGATTCCTTAAAATGGGCTGGAATCCAATATGTAGAAGGTCCAGACATAGGAGGACAATATGGTCCCTACCGTCAATCAGATAGAAAAGATTTATACCGTAAATACGCAGATCAACTCATTGAATCTGGTCACGCCTACTATGCTTTTGATACCCCAGAAGAGTTAGAAGCCATGAGGGAAAGAGCTTCCAAAGCAGGGTCTGCCGCACCTAAATATGACTCCATCACCCGTGATTATATGAAAAACTCTTTAACGCTCCCTCAAGACGAGGTTCAAGAGCGTTTACAAAGAGGAGATAATTATGTAATAAGAATAAAAATTCCAAGGAATGAAGAGGTCAAATTGCACGACATTATCCGTGGATGGGTAAGTGTAAAGTCCATTGATTTAGATGACAAAGTACTTTTCAAATCTGACGGAATGCCAACTTATCACTTGGCAAATATTGTGGACGATTATTTAATGAAAATCACCCACGTTATTAGAGGGGAAGAATGGCTTCCTTCCGCACCACTGCACTTATTACTGTATAGATACTTAGGATGGGAAGATGTAATGCCGCAATTTGCACATTTACCGCTTATTTTAAAACCAGATGGAAACGGAAAATTATCTAAAAGGGATGGAGATAGACTTGGTTTCCCTGTGTTTAGTTTAGATTGGATTGATCCAGTTTCACAAGAAAAATCTTCTGGATATCGAGAAGCCGGATATTTACCTGAAGCTTACATCAATATCCTTTTAATGTTAGGATGGCATCCTTCTGATAACAAAGAATTATTTACTTTAGAGGAAATGATTGCTTCTTTTTCCTTAGAAAGAGTATCTAAATCAGGTGCAAAATTTGACCCTGAAAAAGCAAAGTGGTACAACCATCAGTACCTAAAAAATGCGGACAATAATATGCTGGCGGAAATGTTCAAGCCGACTGTTCTGGCAAACGCTCATGAATCAGTTGGAGACGGATACATTGCTGATGCTTGTGGTTTAATAAAAGAAAAAGCAACTTTTATTAACGATTTTTGGTCAATCGGTTCTTATTTGTTCAATTTACCAGAAAGTTATGACGAATCCGTATTGGTTAAAAAATTAGATGAAACGGGTACAACACTATTAAAAACTTTTCAGGAAAAGTTATCAAATTCAGACAAAACCATTTCCGCGGAAGATTTTCATCAATTATACGAGCAAATCTGTGCTGACTTAAATGTCAAATCAGGGCAGTATATGCAACTTTTAAGAGTAGTTGTAACAGGTCAAGGAGCAGGTCCTAGTTTATGGGAAATATTGGCATTAATCAGTACACCTTATGTAATTGATAGATTTAATGTCTTTTTTAATAAAAGAGATCAAAAAACAGCCTAATATTAATAAATGGAGGAAATTAGGTATGATTTAGGCATCCTTGGGGGAGGTCAATTGGGTAAAATGTTGCTACAAGCAGCTGCAAACTATCCAATTACGACAGCGGTTTTAGACCCCAATCCTACTTGTTCCTCACGTCATTTGTGTCATTATTTCCAAACAGGAGATTTTAAAAATTATGAGGATGTTATGTCCTTTGGACTTAATTGTAAGTACCTTACTATAGAAATTGAAAATGTTAATATTGAAGCTTTAAGAGAACTTAAAGCCATTGGAGTGCAGGTATATCCTGACCCTGATATTATTTCCATTTTTATCGATAAAGGCATTCAAAAATCATTTTATAAGCATATTTATGTTCCTACTGCTGAATTTGTAGTTTTAATGGACAAGAATAGCATTAAGGAATATCAAGCCCTACTACCAGCCTATCAAAAAACTTGCAAAGCAGGATATGATGGCAAAGGTGTCAAATTTATAGCGTCATTACAGGATGTTGAATCTGCATTTGAATCTGATTTTATCTTAGAAAAGGCAATCCCGAATGCAAAGGAGTTGAGTGTAATTGTTGCTCATAATGGTTCTGAAGATGATCCAATTTGTTTTCCTGCCGTGGAAATGGTGGCAAATCCAACTTTAAACCTTTTGGATTACCTTTTATATCCAGCTCAATTACCTCCTGAAGTACTTAAACAAGCAGATTCCATTGCAAAAAAAATAGCCAAAGAAATCAACCTAAGAGGAATTTTGGCAGTCGAATTCCTTATTTCAGATTCAATGGAAGTTTTTGTTAATGAATCAGCCCCAAGACCTCATAATAGTGGACATCAAACCATAGAAGGAATGTCTATTAGTCAATATGATATTTTGCTAAGAGCAGTAATAGGATATCCATTAGCTCAACCTATCCCGACACATCCATACTCTGCTATGATCAACCTAATAGGTTCTGATGGTAGTTTTGATGCTAATAGATTACAAAAAACCCTAAACACACCATTCCTTTTCTGGCATGACTACGGAAAAAAGACCAAATTAGGGCGAAAAATGGGACATATCACTGTTTTGGCAGAAACACAAGAAGAATTAAATATCAAGATTAACAAATCAAAATTATTTAATTATTATTGCCTACCTAACGAGCAATAATTGATTCTTAGGTATAACTTTACATCCTATTTTAACTCTGATTAAAAGGTCATATATCCGTGAATAAACCAAGCCTAACATTGATTACTTTCCTATTATTAGGAATAAGTTATTTGATAGCTGGGGATAAAGGTTGCGGAAAGTTACCTCCTAAATTGGAGGTATGTTATAGTTCTAATGTCACTTTAAATGCTACCGATAACATATTTACTAAACCAGAATATTCAGCTGCTTTTGATGGCTTTTCATATTTAACTTCTGGTAATTCGAATGCTGTTAATTTTAAATCAGGCAATTTAAGTATAGGCACTTGGATTTTTCCTGAAGCGCTTAACGGACGTAGAGTTTTATTAAATAAATTGTTCGGTAAAAAAGCACCATATGGTTCTTACTTTTTTTACCTCCAGGACGGCATACCTAGGTTTACGATTAAAATCCACGGAGGAACAGAAAAATCGGCAGTAATGGTACAATCCAATCAACCTTTAAAGCTAAGGGAGTGGGTATTCCTATCAGTGATTTGTAACGCTGATAGTGGATATATTAGGCTTTATGTGAATGGAATAAAAAAAGACCAAATCCCTTGGAGTGGAAGGTTTTATTCCATTGACAATGAAGAATTGACCATAGGAGCAATTAAACAAAACATTCCTAAATTAGTTTATAAAGACTATTTCATTGGGCTTATAGACAACATCAGGATTTGGAAAAAAGTAGTACCAATAAAACAAATGTTGACCCGTAATATTTTAAAAGATAGTCTATTATTGGCTTACGAATTTAACGATAGCAACTCCCAATCAATTACGTCTGACGCTTCTAATAAATCATTAAACGCTAATTTAATAGGAATAAAATTTGTACCTATTACAAGCACTTTTTATAAAAAATCAGCGATTAAATACAGTTGGAGCACTGGAGACTCCACTTCTATCATTAAATTAAGTCCTATTAAATCAGAATGGATTAAATTAATTATTAAAACCTATGCCGGAATTTGTAAGGATAGTACTGAGTTAATTGTCAATCCATCAGAAATAAAAATAGGAGGCAAATCGGTTGTTATTCAAAAATCTAGTGAACAGTACGGCGTTCCATTTAATCCAGGCTCAAAATATGAATGGGATGTTTTAGGTGGCGAAATATTAGGTGCATCTATAGGTAACTCTGTAATGGTTATTTGGGGTAAAAAAGGAAAAGGACTTATATCAGTCCAAGAAACTACCAAAAAAGGATGCAAAGGTCTTTCCTATAGTTTGGACATCGACAAAAGAAAAAAATAATTTTAATTACTTGGATTTGTTTGCCATAATACAAAATAAATGCCTGCAAATAAAACACTACCTGCAATAAAATTAGCTAAAACCTTTTTCCGCTTTATTTTAAGCGTTTGTTTCATATAAGCTTTGTTGTAATCATTATTATTTAATTTATCATAAGCAATTCCTGAGTTTAGATAACTTGGAGGAGTTGTATAACAGATAATCATTGTTGCCAATCCTGCTGGAGGAAAACATAATGATGCTCCAAAAGTAAGTTTTCCTGCATCTTTATAACCAGTATAATTCTTATTTGCGTCTTCATAACCGGCTACTATATTCGGATTACCAACATCAATTCCTTGTGCAGAGTATTCCATTCTGCGGTCATAAATAATTTTATTTTGACGACTAATTATACTCTGAATCTCCGATTTATCATATTCATATTTTTCTAAATAGGATTTCTTAAATAAAGTAAACTTGTATGCATTACCTAATTTCTCTAAATGATCTACCACCAAAGTATCCCCTTTTACTGTCTTAAGGGTATCCTGCGCTTTGATCTCTTGAATGCAAAAAATGAAAATGATCGGGATTAAAATCCTCATTGTAATTCAATTACCGATTTCCTGCAATGTTGACTCCTATAAAAAATACCCATATTCCGGCAGCAACACCCCAGTTTGTCCAAACTTTTCTTGATTTAATATGTGCAGCCTCTTGTCTATAACAGGACATATATGTGGCACTCCTAGTTGAAAAAGCGTAAACCCCTAAATTAGATTCGGATGGAGGCGTCGAGGAGCATAATGCTGCAGGAATTAATCCTACAATGGGTGTCATAAATACGGAAATTAAACAGGTAGCGGTACCTGCCCCAGTATATCCTCTATAGGAATACCTTGCATCATACGTACCTTCATCGCAGTCTGTTCCTTTTTCATACTTAATCCCATTAATCACTTCCACTTTAGGTGGTGCTGGCTTTGTTATCGGATTATAAATTTCTCTTTTACCATCCATTGACAAATAAGCGTGTAATTCCGATTTGTAATATAGATAACTAGACCCATTTTGTTTGGTCCAGAGTTTAAATGTGATTTCCTTTGTATTTACGCTTACTACCTTAGCAATCAAGGAATCCCCTTGGATAGTAACTAAAGTGTCTTGGGCAAAGAGTCCTTTGCATGAAAACATCAAAAGGATAAATAATAGCTTAACTACGGTTGATTTCATTTTTGTATTGAATTAGTATTTTACAAATATATTAAAAAATTAATTAAGAATTCTACAATAACTTATTTATGCATGGCACCAGCAATTAATAATCCAAATAATAAATCAAATAACACCCCATTGCCTACGTTTCCCCATACCTTATGGGATTTTATCCGCATAGCTTCCTGCATGTAATATTTGTGATACTCCGGATTTTTTGTAAGGGAAGTATAACCCAATCCTAAATTCCTGTCTGATGGGATGCTGCTCTCACAAATTGGGGCTACAATCAATCCTAACACCCCAAAACTTAAGGCAGAAGCAAAAAAACAAGCTGTACCGGCTCCATGATAAGTGTCATAATTATTGATAGCATCTGTCCTTGCTTTTAAATATAATTTTTGACTCATTAACTGATTCATGGTCGGTGGAGGGTTATTGCTTTTGGTCTGTGCCTGTGCATTGTTTAATAAGGACGATGGTGCAACGGTATTGGTTGGTTGATAATTTTTAAGGGAGTCAAATGTTCCATTTTTATATATTATTATAGCCACCTCGTCCTTTGTCAAAACATAAACAGGACCGTCCATATTGCTATTTTTTTTGAATTTTACCTCATAAGGATAAACTTCTAATACCTTGACATTGAGCGTGTCACCTGATTTTGTTTGAATTATGTCTTGTGCTTTAATGGTTAAAAAGCTAACCATCACAACCCCTATTAAAAGGATTTGTCTAATTGTTCCCATACAGTTTTAAATTTTATTAAACTTAAAACGATGGTCAATAAAAAAAGTGACAACTTAATTCTGTTGGTTACTTATCAATTTAGTCAAATTAAAGCAAACGCCTAATTGAACTCCTATTTGATATAAATTTTCTGTAATCAATAAATTCCTTACTGACGAATTGGTCAAATGATATTGAAAATAAGGAGACAGAAATAATCTTATGGATGGATCGGGCATATAGGAAAACTCAACATTTAGTGTGGTTGCAAATTGTAATGGACTTAATCCTACATTTGAATAATCAGCTGAAACATATTTCTGTTCATTAGTGATAATTGATTTTGAAGGATAATCAATACTAGGCACATAGTAACTTACAGAGTTTACATACATCAATGTTCCTCCAAGTCCTACCCAAAGCTGAAAACCAGAGGTATCAGAGCCAACAATTTTGTAAGACAAGTTAATAGGGACATCTATACTTGAAAAAACCACCCTTCCGGTATGACCACCGCCTAAGTTTAAAGTTGAAGTATCAGTTAAATTTTGATTAAAATTGTATCCTTTTTGACCATAAAGCAATCCCAAACCCAATCTGAAATCATTAGTTAACATATAATTGAACTTTAAGCCCAAATCAAATTTTACGCCTCCTTTAGTACTGCTTTTTTCATCCAAATAACTTTGATTGTTTTGATCACCATTAGCAGAACTAACAGTTCTAGTTCCATAATTAGGACTAGCACATAACCCTACTTCTATATCCTTTGCAATTTGACTCAAACATTGATCACTGAAGTGAAAGGCAATTAAAGTGATGATTAATATTTTTATTTGACGCATAATTAATTTTGATTTGTTTTCTATATTTATAACGCTGGTTTGATGATAGTCATTTTATGGCTTGGTTCAAATTCTAATAATTGACCACCAATTTTTCCGTACCTCAATTTTAAAAAGTAAAAAAACTTAGTTTCCGTTTGGACTTTTATTTTAAAACAATAGACCTCTACTACTTGGGAAAGGATATTTCCTCTAATTCCATTGTCTAGGTATTCATGCCAATTATGATCCTTATCGTCCTTAAAATTACTCGGAATTTGAACTATGGCAAACTTGGCTTTACCTCTCAAAATATAAAATTCTTGTTCCTTTTGATTGTCAAAAAGGAAATCTAAACTTTCAATTTTAGCTCCTTTTTTAAACTTTACATACTGACTTTGGTAAGAGGATGCCTCAGCTTTAATAGCAAAAAAAGCATTTCCACTATGCTCTTCTAATACTTGTATTTTAGAACCTTTGGCTTTGTATTGATAGACTACACCTTTTCTTACAAAAAACAGCCCTTTACCTCCTTCTAAATAACCGATTCCATACTGATTTTCCGTCCAATGAACAGTATCCAACTGTATTACGGATTTCGTTTCATTAGCTAACAAAGGCTTCCAATCTTCCTTTGGACTTTGTCCAAAAACCTGAATAAAGAAGCCAACTACAGCCGTTAGAAAACAGAGGTTCAAATTTTATATTTTATTTGATGCAATACTACTCAAAAGTAAGCAAATTTGCATAGAGGTTTAAAATATCTATCACAAATTTTAAACCTTTACTTTTCAAAGCAAAATGTTCGGACCAGAAATTACAGAGGAAAACCTTTTTCAGGTAGCAGAAGCCATCATCAACCAAACAAATACCTGTGCCTTCATTACAGGAAAAGCAGGGACTGGTAAGTCCACCTTTATTAAACATATAGTGGATACTTCTAATAAAAATATTGTTGTTGTAGCTCCTACAGGAATTGCAGCAATCAATGTGCAAGGTTCTACCATCCATAGCTTTTTTGGATTGCCCTTAAGGAACATGATCCCTGATGATCCGCACATAACATTGATGAGCAAATTTCATCCTAAACGCAAAATCATTGCTTCCGCAGACACTATTATAATAGACGAGGTCTCAATGGTCCGGGTAGATATGATTGACGCTATTGATGCCTCTTTGCGTAAAAACGGAGGAAACCCTAACCTCCCATTTGGAGGCAAACAAATGATATTTATTGGGGATTTATTTCAGTTAGAACCTGTGGTCAATCAATCCGCTGATGATGAGGTTCAGTTGCATGAGTATTATAAATCACCTTTCTTTTTTGATGCTCAAGTATTTAAAAAATGTGAATTGCTCAAAATTGAATTTAAAAAGGTTTTCCGTCAAACCGACGACAAGTTTATAAGACTATTAGACACGATTAGGTCTGGAGACCCAAATATAGAGGATTTGCAATTACTCAATATGCGTCATTTTCCTGACATTAGCTCAGTAGAACATTATTATACCATTACCCTGACAGCAAGAAATGACACCGCCTTCCAAATCAACCACATCCAAATGGAAAATATTAAATCAAAAGTCCATAGATATGTTGGACTGATTGAAAAAGAATTTCCAGAAAACAGAATCCCAGTCCCGAAGGAATTATTTTTAAAAGTGGGATGTCAGGTGATGTTTATCCGTAATGACGTAGATAAAAAGTTTGTCAACGGAACAATTGGTAAAATAACTGAGCTCAACGACGATTTTATTAAAGTTCTTTTAAATGATGGTCAAGAAATTGAAGTCAAACCTATTGCTTGGGAACATAAAGAATACACATTAAATCAATCAGAATTCAAAATTGAACAGGTAACAAAAGGGACTTACAAGCAATATCCACTTGCATTGGCTTGGGCAGTAACCATCCATAAATCACAAGGATTAACTTTTGACAAGGTTATTATAGACCTAGGGAAGGGAGGAGCATTCGCAGCAGGTCAAACCTATGTAGCTTTAAGTAGATGCAGAACATTAGAAGGAATATACCTTAAAAATAAAATTCAACCAAGGGATATAATATTAAATCCGGTTGTTTTAGAATTTAGCCAAGGATGTAATAATTTTAGAGAAATTCAAGGTGTTTTAGAGGAAGGGCGTCAATTATTCCTTCCTGAATTCAATCAAAGACTAGCAAGAAGAAGAAAAAGTGCATCAAAATAAATAAAAATGCAAAATAATAATACTCATATCATAGGAATTGCAGGAGGTAGTGCAAGCGGAAAAACCTCCTTTTTATATCAATTAAAAAATAATTTTTCTGATCATCAAATTTGCGTTATTTCTCAAGATGATTACTATAAACCCGTTGAGCATCAAATTAAAGATGAAAACGGATATATTAACTATGATCTTCCACAAGGGATAGATCATCATCAGTTTATAAAAGATATCCAAAATTTAAAGGAAGGAAATCCTGTAACCATTCAGGAATATGTATTTAATAATCCAGGAATCAAACCAGGTTCAAAAATCTTAAAACCTGCTCCAATTATTATCGTAGAAGGACTTTTTATTTTTTGGTTTGATGTCATAAACGAACTCTTAGACTTAAGAATTTTTATTGATGCTAAGGAGGAAGTCAGGTTAGACAGAAGATTAAATAGAGATAAAGCAGAGCGTAACGTAGATCATGACCATATTATGTACCAATGGATGAACCATGTTACTCCGTCTTATAAACAATATTTATTACCCTTTAAAGAGGACGTTGATTTAATAATAAATAATAATAAAAATTTTAATCTTAGCTTAGAATTATTAACCAATCATATACACCATAAACTAAATAATAACAAATAAAATGAATACCAATGATTCTATTTTAAATCAAATTAATTCTAAAGTTTTTATTGCTCCTAAGTCAGTAACGGATAAATCTTATTTTACTCCAGAGCAATATCAAAAATTATATTTAGAGTCCATTGCAGACCCGAATACCTTTTGGATGGAACAAGCCAATAATTTTCTCCATTGGTATGAAAAACCAACCAAAGCCTTGGTCTGGGAGTATCCCAATTATACTTGGTTTGAAGACGGAAAAACAAATATTGTCCATAATTGCCTAGACAGATACATACAATCTAATCAAGGACATAAAATCGCCTATATTTATACCAATGAATTAGGACATGAGGAAAAAATTTCCTACAAGGAATTATACCATAAGGTCAATCAAATGGCAAACGCTTTAAGGCGTAAGAGGGTCAAAACAGGGGATACCATTACCATATACATGCCTTTGACCATCAATCAAATCACTGCAATGTTGGCATGCGCCAAAATAGGAGCGGTACATAGTGTAGTATATGCAGGATTTTCTGCTCAAGCTTTAAAGATGAGGATAGAGGAAGCAAAATCTAAAATTGTCATTTGTTCAAGTTATGGACTCCGTAGAGGAAAAAAAATTCCTTTACTAGAAGTTGTAGAAGAAGCTTGTAAAGAACTTGAATTTGTAGAACATATTGTAGTGGATTACAGAGATGGAACAAAATCAATTCAGCCTAAACAAATCGATATGGAGGAATTTATGAATGCAGAATTAACAGAGTCAGAAACATCTGTTTTGCCTTCCGAAAGTCCTTTATTTATTCTTTATACGTCAGGTACAACGGGTAAACCAAAAGGGATAGTTCATACCCATGCTGGATATAATTTATATACCCACATCACCACTAAATATGCATTTAATCTTCATCAAGATGATTTATTTTGGTGCACCGCAGATACTGGATGGATTACAGGACATTCCTACATTGTTTATGGTCCATTAAGCAACGGAGCAACTACCTTTATCTTTGAAGGTGCTCCTGACCATCCTCATCCTGGGATTTGGTGGGAACTCATCCAAAAATACCAAATAAACATCCTTTATACTGCACCCACAGCCATTAGAATGTTTATGAAATTAGGGAAACAATTCCCTGAACAATTTGACTTATCCTCCTTAAGAATCTTAGGAAGTGTGGGAGAACCGATTAACCCGGAAGCTTGGGAATGGTATTTTGACAATATTGGTAGTCAAAATGTATCCGTAGTAGATACTTGGTGGCAAACTGAAACAGGAGGACATATTTTACTTACACTCCCTTCTGTGAATCAAAAACCAGGTAAAGCTGGACTTCCTTTCTTTGGTCTTGAATTAGATGTGGTCGATAAAGAAGGAAAATCAGTGCCTCCGAACACCGTCGGAAACTTAATCATCAAAAAACCTTGGCCATCCGCTTTAAGAACTTGTTGGAACGCCCCTGAAAGATTCAACCAATATTGGAATGAGATGGAAGGCGTCTACCTAGCTGGAGATTTAGCAACCAAAGATGAAGACGGATATTTTATGATTCTTGGACGTAGTGATGATGTGCTCAACGTGAGTGGACACAGAATTGGCACAGCAGAAGTTGAGTCTGCTTTAGTTGGTCATTATGCTGTTGCGGAGGCAGCCGTAGTCGGTAAAGCACATGACGTTAAAGGGCAATCCATTAAAGCCTTTATTATACTCAAAAACGGAAACGAAGACTCTTTTGAACTTCAATCATCTATTAAAGAGGAAGTGAAAAAACAATTAGGTTCTATCGGTGTTCCAGATGAAATTGAAATCGTTTCTTCTTTACCTAAAACACGATCTGGGAAAATCATGCGTCGTATCCTTAAAGCAAAGGAAAACGGATTAGACTTAGGCGATACCAGTACTTTAGAGGATTAAATCCATTAATTTAAAACTACTTAATTTGGTTGATTATATTTGCCGATTATTTTAAAAAATGAAAACAGCGTTTGTATTTCCAGGTCAAGGAAGCCAATTCACAGGAATGGGCAAAAAATTATATGAAGTAAATAAAGAAGTTCAGGATATATTCCATGCCTCAAATGATATATTAGGGTTTGATATTCAATCCATTATGTTTGATGGAACAGAGGAAGAGCTCAAAAGAACAGACGTGACTCAACCTGCCATCTTTATCCATTCTATTGCAATATTGACGGCAAACAAAACGGAAATAACTCCACAAATGGTCGCTGGACACTCCTTAGGTGAGTTTTCAGCTTTAGTCGCCAATAAATCCTTAGATTGGAAAGATGCTCTTAGCTTAGTTCATAAAAGAGCTTTGGCAATGCAATCCGCTTGTCTTTTAACAAAAGGAACAATGGCTGCTATCCTTGCAATGGATGACAATAAAGTAGATGAAATTTGCAAATCCATTGACGGAATTGTCGTGGCTGCTAACTACAATTGTCCAGGTCAATTGGTGATTTCTGGGGAAGAATCCGCTGTGCTAAAAGCTTGTGAAGTACTTAAAGAAAATGGAGCAAAAAGAGCATTACTGCTCCCCGTAGGAGGTGCATTTCACAGTCCTTTAATGGAACCTGCTCGTACCGAATTAGCGTCAGCTATTGCATCTACTCAATTCAATACCCCTATTTGTCCGATTTATCAAAACGTCAATGCCATGGCAACCTCAGACCCTCAAATCATAAAAGACAACCTCATTGCTCAATTGACCGCCCCTGTCCGTTGGACAACGTCCATCCAAAACATGTCTAATGATGGAGCAACCTTGTTTTATGAAGTCGGTCCTGGAAAAGTGTTGTCAGGTTTAATTAAAAAAATCAGCCCAGTAGCAGATACTAAGATTTTAGAGGAGATGGTTTAGTTGAAGTTTGTTAAATAAAAAAACCGCTCCTGATAATCAGAAACGGCTTATTTGGTTGCGGAGGATGGACTTGAACCAACGACCTTCGGGTTATGAGCCCGACGAGCTACCAACTGCTCTACTCCGCGATATGAATTTCCATTTTCGTAAATGGAGTGCAAAGATACTACTTTATTTGACAATCGATTATTTTAATTTTAATCAGTCTATTCCACCAAAATAGAATCTGACAAATCTGAAGTTGAAAGAATTCCTTGTTTGCCATCCAACATAAACAGAGATGACATTCCGCTATCCTTTTCATTTTCCGTTTGTCTGACCATTAAACTTCCATCTTTTTCAATCTTAGACAATCTACTTTGACTTCCAACTTTAAAACTGATGCAAAGACATTTTTTAATATTTTGTTTTTTAACATCAAAGGAGGTTAAGTAATAGAAAATATCCCCTGAACCCTTTTTAAATAACAAAAACTGACCAGAATCGATTTGAATTTTCCCTATCAAATACAAATTCTTTTCCTCTAAATTAGAACTAATAGAAGGGACATCGCTTTTGAGTGAATTAAATGCATTTATATTCTTGATTTTTAAAGTCCAATCAAACTGTTTTTCAACCTCAATATTAACAGGAGTTAGCGTCTTTAAGTAACTATCATCCAAAACATTTGGGACATTAATGGAAGGAATAACTTTTAATAAGGAATCAAAATTTAGCTTTGTAACTGCATTGACATCAGACTTTGGGTCTGTTGATGCTTGATTGTCCTTATTATTGCATCCAAAAAGGGATAAAAGCCCAACCAAAACAAAAAGATTTAAAAAATGATAGTTTTTCATCAATTACAAAGATATAATTTAAAATACTTCATAGTCGGTTTACTTATTCTTTGTGGAATAAATTCAACTCAAGCAAAAACCTATTTTGCCTCTTTCACAGGAAATGGAAATGGCACCTCAGGCACTTTGAATAATCCTTTTGAATTGCAATCCGCCTTATTCAACACCTCCAAGATGATTAACCCTGGGGATACCCTTTTTATTTTAGAAGGGACATATAATAAGGCCTATGTATTTGAACTTGAAGGAACTCAAACAGCACCTATCATTATTTCAGCATATCCAGGGGACCATGTCATCATAGATGGAAATCTACTTGGGGAGGCAGTTATTAAACATCCCTTTGTCAATTGTATTGTCCATATTACAGGTAGCCATCTGATTATTTCTAATTTGGAAATACTAAATTCTTTCAAGGAAAATTGGGAAGGTAGAAATAATCCTGAGCCCGCCTCTAAGAAAAATGAGAACTTTATTAATAATACTGGAGGGATTTTTATAAACGGAGCATCAGTAACAATTAAAAACTGTTGTATCCATGACTGTCCGCATGGCGGATTTTTTGCATACAAAAAGGCTATCGATTACAAACTTATTTCTTGCCAAATATTTAATAATGGACATAAAGCGTTTTCAAGATTTACCGGGGAGGGGGTTTATACCCAATCTAGTGAACAATCAAATGACCATAGGATAGTAGCAAATAATATCGTGGCTCAAAATGCGAGTTTTGGTATGAAATTATATGGAACTGATGCATCATTCCTTAAAAATTTTAACATCACTGGCAATATTTACTTTAACAATGGAATGTGGGGAACTACAGAAAAATATTTTAATGTCCTACTAGGTGGAGGTAATACATTAGAAAACATCAACTTCAGCGGAAACATTTTGTACCGTCCTTATTTTGTAGAATTAGATCGATATTACGGAAACTTCAGCTTAGGATATAGTAGAGAACAAAATGTAATTAATTGTAATTTAAATCAAAATATTTTTCACGGAGGTTTTAGCATCAACAATCCAAAAGAAACTAAATTTATTAAAAACGAAATATTCCTATTTAGCAAAGATTCTAAGAGGCCTAATATAGAATGTGAAATCTCTAATGCTATGTCCTATAATTTAGAAATGTCTCCATCTGACCTTGACTTTTCAGAAAACAAAATCTATAATCCTTCAGAAGAATTTATTAACTTCCGATATAAAATTCCTTCAGGGCATTTAGCTGGTCAAAAGTTATCGTTAATAAAAAATCAATTAGTATTTACGGAAAACAGAGAAGCATTAAGAGACAAATTCTTTAAATTTGAAAGAAACAGCGTGACTTCTTGGGACTTCAGAACACAAAAAAATAGAATCATTATAAAAAAAGATTCTTTGATGCTCGGTAGAGCATATATCACGGTTTTTAATTGGGAAAAACTAAATTCAGTTTCCATTAATTACATTTCCTTTTTAGGATTGGGTACTCCATTTATAGTCAGAAATTCTTTAAATAGTCCGTTTGACAAACTTTTAGACAAAAGTTATGATAAGAAGCCTATTGCTCTAAAATCAAACTTCAATCCAACACTCTTACCCTTGAGTGCTAAAAATGTGCCTCCTCAATTTTCTAAATATACCACCGAGCAATATATGTCCAATAACTACTGCATGGTCTATATTTTGGATTACTTTCCTTTTAATATCACCTACAAAATCACCAAAAAAGGAAACAAAAACTTTGCTGTTTTTAGTGGTGCCAATGGTTTACATGTTTTTGAACTCCTTCAAAGTACAACCCAAAAGTATACCACTCAAACAACCGGAAATGTTTTGGAAGTATCTAAGGGAATCCAAAAGGTAAAATGTATCGCAGAAAATGGAGTGTCCAAAACCATCCAAATCCAAGTCAAATAAAATAATTCTGAAAATATTTTAGAGTTCGTACAACCCTCCTTCATATAATTACGTATTTGTAAATGTTCATCACCGTTAGAACCGTTAAAATTTATGTCAAATCAATCAGGGGAAGAAGATAAAGACCTCGTTGATAGATGTTTAAAGGGTGAGGCACTGAGTCAAAAAAAGTTATTTGAAAAGTTTTACGCTAAAATGTTAACCATCAGTTTAAGATATACCAACCAAAACCTAGACGAAGCAAAAGATATTGCTCAGGATGGGTTTGTTAAGGTTTTCCAAAACTTAAACAAGTTTAACGCTACCTCCTCATTAGAGTATTGGATTAAAAGGATTGTCATCAACACTGCCATAGATAGTTATAGGAAAAAAGCAGTATTACCCAAATTTATAGATGTTGATGATGCTCATCAAGTTTCTACCAATGAAACCATATCTGCTCAACTATCCGCTGAAGAATTACTCGCTTTGATTCAAAAATTGCCTACAGGTTATAGAATGATTTTCAATCTATATGCCATAGACGGACTATCACATAAGGAAATTGCCAATTCACTTGGCATCACAGAAGGAACTTCTAAAAGCCAACTATCAAAAGCTAGATTGACTTTACAAAAAATGTTATTGACCCTAAACCATCAAAATCCACAAAATTCAACCCTTTAAAACCCAGTTTTATTACTAGAATTAGTGTACCAAAAATGAATCAAGATTTATCAAATATAGACCAATTATTTAAGGACGGACTTAAAAGTCATAATGTCCAAGTAAGTCCAGAGGATTTACAAAATGCTTGGGATAAAGTTCAAAGCCTTACGCCGCAGGTAAACCCTTCTAACGGTGCAACATCAGGACAAGGAATTGCACAACAAATCATAAAGTCCATCGCAAAAATAGGATGGATGGGTAAAGCAGCAATTGTTGTGGTTATCAGCTCAGCAATAATAACCGGAGTAGTTTTACTAAATAGTAAAGACCTATTGAAGTCAGATACAAATCCTTCCAAAAAAGAAATCAGTAGTATGAAGGATGCTGAGAAGGATTTATTATCCAATAACAGATCTCAGTCCATAGAATCCAATCAAAATGATACCTATTTAACGGAAGTTAAAGAATCAAATTGTCCAGGAGGTATAATCGTAAGGAGTAGTCAATCACAAAATACAAATAATGGGTCCAATTCAAACAATCAAGGACTTAATATTTTTCAACCTTACTTAAACCCATCAAATAACCTTCTTACTGGCACTGGACAAAAATCAAGCATAAATACCAGTAATACAAATGGAGTTATGAGTACAAACTACACATATCAGACTGAAAACATAACCATTTGTATA
>Ga0209084_1000433_pt1 | contig 39519 bp, 56 predicted proteins | sample C_130820_MF_Meta_FD_187309 | JGI IMG/M metagenome (GOLD analysis project Ga0209084, IMG submission 187309) | Freshwater microbial communities from Lake Croche, Canada to study carbon cycling - C_130820_MF_MetaG (SPAdes) (version 2) | ecosystem: Environmental > Aquatic > Freshwater > Lake... | reverse complement strand
GCATGTGTCGCAATTCTCAGCAGGATTTACAGGCTGCTACATTCCAATCACAGCCCGACCTATATACCAGTGGGGTTGTGGTTACTGAGAAAAGAAACCTTGAGGCCTCTACTCTGCTACGCAGCGTAGGAAGGGATCTCAAGGCACAAATGGTTGCGAGAAGAGGAATCGAACCTCTGACTCCAGCTTATGAGACTGGTGTTTTACCACTTCACTATCTCGCGATTTAAATGTTAAAGAGCTGCTAAGCTTCTTCCAGTCTAATGGTCCAAAAGTCATTTACAAGGTTTTTATTACCTATATATTCAAATGGAATATAACAAAAGCCTTTATCTCCCCAATTCTTTCCCCAACTGTTCTGAACAATGAAATAACTTTTACCGAAGAGCTTTTTCCAGCCAACACAAAGCATACAGTGTCCACCTAAAGGTTTTTCTTTAGGTGCAGGTGTGGGAACTATACCTATCTTAGCTACAGAAGTACTTTCAAAGCTAGGGAACACTATAGCACCAAAAGTGAACGGATAACCTTCCAGCAGACATTGCTGCATGCCAACTAGGTCTCCATCATTAATTCTTTTATACTGTAAAGTTTGATGCTTTAAAGCTTCGGCGTAAACTTCCGTGGTGGGAGCTAGCGTGAACTTACTAATATCATACTGCCACTTTTCTTCTTGTACCACACCATAAACCACAGCGCTTTTTAGCGCGTTTCTGACCATTGCGCCAGAGTCTAAGTTTACAGTGTCTTCAATCTGCCTTGTTGTATAGTACGTGAACAAAGGTGAAGGTGTAAAATTAGGTAACTTTTGTTTTTTTCTTACAAAGTTCACCATCTCTGTTGTACCGAAGGCTGTACAGGCACCTAGCTGACCCTGATCCATAACCGGAGGGCAAAGTGGGCGTAAATCTACAGGGTTGAAAACTACAGGTGGTGTAGCTCTGGCTAGAAATTTATAGTCTCTAGCATCCTCTTTATCTTTGATATAGCCGTATTTTCGCATATGTTTATTATTTTAATAACCTACACATACTATTATACGCTAGTTCTGCTTGAGCAGCAATTTAAATGGTCGTGATGGAAGGACTCGAACCTTCGATAACTTGCTCCCAAGGCAAGTGCCATAGCCGCTAGGCGACATCACGCTTGTTGTCTATCTTCATACCTACCATTGTTCCTACAAAAGAGCCGGCACAGGAAGGAATGAGTAACCAATGATCTTGAATGTACCCTATAGCCACCACACTGGCAACAATATTTATAAACATGGACCATGAGCTGGCCAGCATGATTTTATTTTTTTGTACAGCTTTTAGGTAATAAGTATAGGCTACGTTTATTACGAAAACTGACAGGAATGTGAAGATCCAGGAATACATTTAAAATTGGAGCCAGCACTCGGGATTGAACCGAGGACCTACGGTTTACAAAACCGGTGCTCTACCACTGAGCTATGCTGGCTGATTAGGTACGCTAGCTTTTACACTAGCGTACCATATTATCGGCAAGAAGCGGTTAGATCAAGCCTTCTTCTTTCAACTTCTTATACTGTGCACTCACCATCACAAGACCTTCTGGTGTGTATTTAAACACCTTTGGGTTGTCTGTTGTTTCGATGAACCCTTCCAGTATGAGATAGCGGATATGATTTTTAGTCTTTCTGTCTATCTCTAGCAGCATTTTTTGCACTTCTTCTGAATTAGGCTCTTGTTTTGACGCATTTCTAGGCTCGTCTTCTTCGTACCAATCTTCGTTTTCTTCATGCATAGTACTATTATTTATCCTTACAGAATTAATGTAAAGGCCTAAATTTACGTACGAGAGTGTTGCCGCTTTTTTTATAAACTAGTTTTTGGTTTGTGGTTTTCCGACCTACGTTTACACGATACACATAGTGCTGTATATCCTGAGTAGGGGTGTTGTTAAGCTTATAGTATCGCTGTTCTTTAATAGTAACCGAGTCGAGCTCCCCACTTTCCACCATCTCACTCAATACTCTGTTGAATTGCTCTTCGAATGATTCTTCCATAATAGTTTTATTCCTCAAATACGTGACTCCAATATCTGCTGTCTTTGTGTCCTTGCTTTTCGTCCCAGTATATACACCTTGCGATGTAAGACGGAACGTTCCACATGGTACTCATGTCTACCCAATGCTGTTCAATTGTACTATACTTTTTTAGGTCTTTTACTTGGTCTAGTCTATATGCTCTGAACATGTGCGTATCAAGACAAGTTATTTTTGCCTGGTTAGGATAGCACATCTCCAAAGCAAAGCTAGTTTTAGCTGGCCCTAGCCCTAGTGTATGGTCTTTAAGCCTGTCCCTCAGATCCTCCCAAGATTCTCCATGCTTTTTCTTGTATCGCCCAGGGTCTTTCCAGAATTTATGAGAGAACGCCGAGATGTACTTTACCCTGTTGTTTTGCATACCTACACGGCTATCGTCTATAGCTTTATGTAGGTCATCCCATCTATTCATCCACTCCCACCATTTTTTAATAGCGTGATATCCAGTTACATTAGCCTGCCAGGAAGTGTGCACACTCATAAAAGCAAACAGCCAGCGTTGGAATAGCTGACTGTCGTTCTTGGGGGATACTTCTTCCCAGTAGTCTTTGTAGGCTGGTACCTTTTTATAATCTAAGTCATTAAAGAATTTGTCTACATCGCCGTATTCTGGCTTTCTAGGAATTTTCTGAATGTTGTAATTCTCGTCCCAGAAAGAATACTGCGTAGGAGATTCAGTTAAGTCTTTAGCTTTGTTTTCATAACTTGTCAGAAAGTTAAGCTGCATCTGTAGATCTCATAGTTGATTAGTATTTTTTCTCTTGAGATATTCTGCAATCAGTAGTCCGTCAGCATCTTTCTTTATGTTAAGTTTAGGAAACAGTCGTTTACCAATATCCAGGCTAGCTTTCTTTAGCTCATCGCTGCCTTTTATTCCTGAAGGTAATAGCACCTTCTGCCATTCTTTGCTGTCGATATAACCATAAGACCACTGCGCAGCCTCCAGAGCTATCAAGGTAGCTTCCAAAGCGCGTATAGCGCTCAAGGACGCATTAAATCTAGTACTGTTGACCATAGGTCTCTCCAGTCCTACTAGCACTACATGCTCATTAAAGTCAGCCACAATATCTCCAAATAACCCACACAGTGCTGTGTAATCTATCCTTGAGATATGCTTTGCTTCTTTTGTATAGCTGAGTTCTTTTTTAACAGGCAGTTTGTACAGGCGGGCTTCTCCACTTGAAGATACCACACCTATACCATTGCTTGTTACTCCGTTGTCGAATCCTATAAATAACATAATAAAAAGTGGCTTCGGAGGGATTGGACCTCCAGGAGCCTTTGGGGAAGTTAAACTAAACTTTCGAGAATCTCCACAACTTTAGCATAATTCTTATGCTGCGCGTTTCTGACACTCAGATTGTTCTTTAACCATCTTGCATCGTCGTTATGTTTTACTGACTTCCTGTACAATGGAAGATCCATCTTGGAAATCAGTTTCTCTACTTCTTTTAGCTTTTGCTGATAGTCGCTACTCATTGCCAAATATTATAATCTGAGTGAAGCAATATCTAGTGCAGTCAACCTGTCAAGTGCCGCTGCCACACCAGCAGCATAGCAGAATGGATCATCAATAGAGCATTCGCCACTCACACAGATGTAGCCGCCATCACTCTTTTTAATAACAACATGTGTAAACCCCCCTTTAGGGAAACACAAGTAGTTATAGTCTTTTCTGAATGTTGATGGTACAGCCATTACACTCTGTCTACCTACATGTGGGGTATACATAGCCCAGCGCATATGCTTGACTCTCACGTTATGTCCAGCTTCTTGTAGCTGTGCTACAGTGATGCCGTTCTTGGCAGAGAACGTAGGCTTCCTTGGAGCAGATCTGGACGGATAGCTCCAACTGTTACCGGTTTCAACGTCTGTCTTTGTTACGATGTTGTTATTTGGGTTATACTCAAAAGTATAATTCCTTTTAATTTTAGTCTTACTCATTGTCCTGGGTATACGCAGACGACACTTCTGTGTCTAGTTCTAGTTCACTCTTCTTTTTGCGCCGGGTTTTGTTTACCTCGGCAATTTCTTTTTCAATATCAGGAGGAGGCATATCAGGTATGCCGAAGGCCTTACGAATTTCTTCTTTAGCTTGAGGACTACTTTTCAATAATACCGCCAGGTCTTGCTCCCTGAATTTCTTTTCAGTATCAATAACCCCGCGAATCTGTTCACCTTCGACGTCCAAGGCATACTCAATACCTGGAACTTTCCAGGTATACCAGCCTCCGGTTTTGCCTACGATCGGAGGATAATCTTCACCTAGCATGCGTACCAGCGGGGAGTACCAGTCGATACCTCCATTAATATGCACGTCAAACTCGATCTTCTGGCTGTTACCCTCACGACCAAGCTTATTGCGCTTAACTGTGAGTGTATGGGTAGATCCACTCTTACGCTTCACTCCCATATGATCTTCAGTCAGATTATCTCTGATACGGGCCACCTTGAACTGATAGGTACTGTTGAACCTTTGAGCTTCTCCACCAAGAAGAGCTTCAGGCTTTTCAGCTCCAAAACCCTGCATACCGCCAATCTGATCGCGTAGCTGGTTTGTGGCTACGAAGACCATATTCTCGCACTCTAGGTACGGGATGATATGCCGGTAGAATGCTGCCATCAGCTTGGCATGTTCGCCAGGTTTTGCCTGACCAATAACATCTTGATCGCGCTCATACTCTGTAGCACCACCAGCAATTGAGTCCAGAGCAATTAACATCGGTGTTTTGCCGTCGTTAAACTTTGCAAAGTTCTCGATAGACATCTTGGCTAGCGTCAGGGCTTCTTCGATGCTTTTAGGGTTGTGGTAGATCACGCCTCTAGGGTCCACACCTTGCAGCTCCATATACCTGAAGTCAGGGGCATTCTCGGTCTCGATCCAAAACATCTTCCCTCCGGCCTTCTGGAACGTTTTAGCAAGGTCGAACAGTAGGGTTGTTTTACTGCAACCCTTCTTACCATACAGAAGGTAGCACCGACCGTAGGCCATAAACCTACGGTCGAATGCGTATTCCATTAATGGATTATCGACGATAATACCTGTGGGCGGCAGTTCCTTATCTACTGTGTTTAGATCAAGATTAACTGCCTCAGCTTTGAATGTTTTTCCAAAGCCTTTTTTAATTGAGTTTAGGTATCCTTCAAAATCCATAATTATTATTAGTCTTGTGCAATGAACCGCATGGCTTCTTCTCTACTCATTCTGCCTGGAGCCATAGGGTTGGCAGGCAGTGAGTCGATATCTGCAGCTGGCGGAGGATTAACAGGAGACACTGGCATGCTTAGTGCAGCTTTTGGGATTTCTACCGCAGGAGATATTGTAGCTTTAGCGATTACTTGGCGTTGTACAGGTGCAGCAGCCGCAGGAGCCACAACGCTATGAGTAACCCCTTGTACAGCCTTCTTGGTCAGTCCCGAGAAGCCATGCATACAATCTTCGAATACATCTGCAGAGAACATTTCTCGCAACTTAGCTATGATTTCTTCCTTCGGCTTAACGATCAACACATCATCCAGGTTATACAGATAATCGCTGTCTGTAAGCTCTAGAGGTAACTGTACAGGCTGATTACTCTCAACCTGCAGCATCCATGGGTTTGTGCTGTTGTCCTTGAGTTTAACAAACACAGGAACGCAGCGGTCAGGATCGTTAATTGGTGGGCGGTTTCGTCCAGTTAAATCACGACCTTCCTGCCAGGCACTCAGCATGTCTGCACCATTACGTAGAGGCAGGTCTAGTACATGTGCACCTGCACTTAGATTCTGTGCAAACGCAACGTTGTAAATAACGCGCTCAGTTAGACGCCCATAGAATGGGTATTTCTTGAACTTTTTGCCGTTGGACTCACCATCCACAGGCTTCGCTTCTTCTGGGTAATGAAGACGGAAGTTGTTGGAAAAATACTGCGCAGGATCTTCCGCACTGCTAGCAACATAGTATTTCTCTTTGAAGTTTGTGCCGAAGTTGTCACGCACAAAGATCTTCTTGTACCATACACCATTACCGTTAGGGTCAGCTTTGTAGGCAGGCAGGAAGTATAGATAGGCTCCCTCCTGATTTGTTGTTTTATTGAACACTGCACGGCGCACAGCTTCTTTTATGAAAGGTGCAGCGGTTGTGTTGAGATTGAGGTCTGAACCTTCGAATTTGAGAGACGGTTTGATTACAGCCATGATATTAATTTAGTTTTGTTGTAGTATGTGTTCTTTGATGTTTGTTAACCAACTGAATTTTGGGCTGATCTTTATACCCAAACTTTTTATTAGCTTGTAGCTCGCGTCATAGATTGCGCACTTCTGTTTCCACCCATTACTGTACTTTATCTTAGGGTTATTCACTACTTCAAGTAGCAGATCTTTTCCTATAGCTTTCTTTGTATACTCTATACCTAGAGATTTACACAGGTCACTCAGCAAGTCCGAGAGATGCTGCTCTGCCGTGTTCTTCTGATCTACAGCTGCCTGGTTTGCGCATGCTAATCTTCCGCATGTGGGACTGTCAGCATAATTTCGCATGCGGTATTAAATACTGAAAATCATCTTTGATGTTCTTTGTCCGCGTAGCTTGTTCAGAAACGTCTGCACCATCATACCGGCCACTATAGTCGGTAAAGTGTGGCTGATGTTTGCTTCTTTCTCGTAAGCAAGAAGACAGCCGCCTTCTTCTTCAGAAGCATCTATGTAAGGTAGCAATAATTCTTTCGGCATATCTGAATTGAACAAAGCACCTTGTCGGCTGGTGCATCTGCCGTCAATCCAGAATAGTTTATCTTTGCCTTCTTTCCAGCCATATTCATACAATGACTTTCGGAACGGCATGCTGTCAACACAACAAAACAGTAAATCGTATTTTTGAAAATCCTGAACCGTCAGTCTTTCCTTTATACCGTTCACTACGTATTTGTCTTCGAGAACACTTACCTTGTACTTCCCGATGTCATCAAGCTTAAAGTTCTGATGTAACAGGTTTTTTACATCCTTTTTTGTTATGTACAATATGCAAATAATTCTTATACTTTCTGTCGAGATATATGGTGGCTCCGCTGTACATATAGTTTAATAACTTACATACTGTGGATTTTCCTGAATATCTTAATGTAACGACACTAGATCTTGAGCTCTTGTGGCGTCTACATACTCCACCCCGAGATTCTACCAAAGTTGAAAAAATTTCAACTAATCTTGCCATGAATGGGGGCGAGGTACATATACTCAGATTATACCTACCTACCCCACCACTACAATACAAGCCAAAGCTACCGTCACCATCAACATAGCCTCGTATAAAATGCCTCAAATAAGCTTCAGGTATTTCCGGGAAAGAACAGGTTTCTGTTTTTCTTTCAGTTATACCCTGCCTCATTAGGCCCTCTCTTAGCCTAGGACTTGTGATTGTTAGGTTGTATGCTGCGTGCCTTTTACCAAAACCGGAACTACAGGTTTTCGTTATAGCGCGCTCACTACACATGGCCAGCTTGATTTTCTCCAGTATGTCTATATCTTTTTGTGCCAAAGTTATAGACATACTGTTGCGGTGTAAACAACCATCGGCGTATACAAAGCCTAGGATGTAGGCTTTTGCTTCTGTATCTATGTCGTCGAAAAAATGAAAATCGCTAAAATACGTAGTGTTTCTCATTTTTTCTCCACGCTTTTTTAAATAAACCCGAACGTTCGTAGAAGACATTTTGTATTTTGCTGCCAGCGTTTTAGGACTGCTGCCTTCTCTGAATTCTTTAAGTATATTTATTAGATGCTGTGGCGTATGCCTCAATTTTAATACAGTCAACCTCCTTTCAGCTGTCTGTACGCTGAAGTTGTGGGTTAACGCTACCCGATGCTTGTCAACTAACCCGCTATAAGATATCTCGTATATACTCTTCTTTAACGTATCGTTCAATATGTTTGCTTTGCTCATAGATGTACTTATTATGTATCTTCATAATATAACGCATCAGCTGAGCGCTGTACAGACCTTTCGGCCTCTGTAGTTTCATTTTGTTATAGCTACAGACCAGACTATCGCATCTCCCATAGGAGCCCTCTCGCTTAGTCGTTCAGGCTGCACGGCAATGCCTGCTTGCCCCTTGTTGTCCTCTGCAGGATGTCCAAGTCAATCAGAGAGGGTTTTACACGGTCCATGTAACCCGTTAAACCGTGTCGTCGTCGTATATGTCAACTTCTAGATTAGAATAATCGAACTGCTTTCTGTTAAATCCGTAGTCGAACAAGATACTCAACAGATTTGACCCGATGCCTCCAGCACCGGCTATGGCGATTTTATTAATTTTTTGCATTATTTCTTTAGCAGTGTTTGTAGCGTGCTTTCAGACAGGTAGTATGTGACCGGTTCATCATCGTCCCACTCGTTAAATGAGAAGACGTTTAGCCTGGGTGAAAAAATAACGTTATTTTTAAACCCTGTGAACAGCTTGGTCAGGTCCAGATTACTTGGAGTAGGCCCGAAGGATGGATGTGTATGAAAGCTGGCATACATCTTCCAGCCTTCTTTTAATTTATTGAATACGTTGCTTTTTAACTCACCGAGGTCAGTTTCATACAAGCCTATGGCTGTTTCTGTACCTGCATGAATATTTTTAACCCTACCGAAGGTATATTCACTGTCTCTTTCTAGAATCACGCCACCCTCTTCTTCGACATGGTGGGTACACTGCGAGGCTGCGTCCAGCACCGCAGATATCAGTGCCTTATTTTCAATATTCATTTTAATGCGTTATATACGGCTAGCAGGGCACACAGACAACTGTCCATATAGCTTGAAGCTTCGCCTGGGCTAGTTGTCAACGCTTGATGATAAACAACACCCTTCCGAGGATGGTCTACTCCAAGCACGTCAGTTATCTCACTGAGACTATCAGGATGGCTCAAGCTTCCGCAGGCCCATACCCTGGCTAGATCTAGATGTGTTCCCTCCCCCAGTGAAGCGGTGTGGAACACGTCTTTGAAGAAGTTCATCTCACTGTATCGTGCAGCTCGCCTAGCTATAAAAGGGTACACAAACCGGCAGCCACGAAACGTGACTGTGCGTGCACCTTCAATAGTTTTTAGCTTATTATACAGCCAGCGAAGTATAGTCTCCTCTACACAGGTAAGTGAAGTCTTTGTCTCTATCTTTCCAGTCTCTATATCTAGCAAACCTACCGCACATACGTATCCTGTAATTTCGCTATAGGCAGCATCTTCAAAATACTTATTTTTCTTTTTCTCTATATCCTCAGCAATCTTAACCGCATCTTTGAGGTTTGCGGCGGCTCTGAATACAGGAGCTTTCAGCACCAACTCGGCTTTAGATAATGGTGCTGTCTCTATGTGTAATATGTATTGGTTCATACTGTTGTCAATGCATTGTCTACCAAGGCTGCGACCCCTTCAGCAGTGTTTTCTCGCTCTGGGTGATAATTGTGTGCATTTTCAGCGCCTGGTTGTCCTGTTGCGCTTGCGAGCGTAGTGATGTTCTGTTGCATTACTCCGTCGTTTTTCAACGCAAGAAGTCTTGCTGCGATATCGTCATATCCTGCACCTGCGTAGTGCCGGTCATTTACAATACAGCGATACTGCTTTGTTTCGAAATCGTACACTTTAGCAGTTTTAATAATTACCGCATACGTTCTGAGTGAGCCGTGGACTTTATAGGCTTTTTCACCCATAAATTCAATTTGCTCAGCTTTCGTCAGCTTTACGGCTGTGGCGAGAAACTCTTTAGACTTCTCTACAGCCGCCTTCTTTGCTTCGTTGGCAGCAGACAATAGTTTAACAATATCTTCTTTAGTTAACAGTACCTGTTTGGTTTCTGTAGGCTTTCCCTCAGCATCCACACCTTTGACAGTAAACGTAGAGGCTTCAACAAGAAGTTTGGTCAACTCGTACTGACTCCACTCATATGACCTGTAGCCGAACGGACACGTCCAATCGCGCCTACGCATCCAACCGTTGTCTGTCTTTTTATTCAGTGTTTCTATACGCTTAACAAGTTTAGCCAGACTGACCTTGACTTTACGCTCTTTATCTATATGAATCTTTATGCATTTCTCTGCTTTATCAATACTGAACTGTAGCGCAGGCGCGTCCGGACCTGCTGTTTCATCGTTGTACTCGCGGTTTGTTATCGAGCTATGAATTTTTACTGGCAGTCCGTTAGCGATTACATCGTGCCACTTGATACTCATCCTACAAACGCTTTTCAGAAACAACTTATAGTCCTCCGCGTCGTGATAGCAAGAAGCTCTATGGATAGCTTTACTGATTTCTTCTCGATTAATCCTGACTTTGTTAAGATACCGTTGATATGTGTCAGAAACAGCAGGAGTGATGCTGATACCGTTCACACTGAAGGTAGGTAGCTCTTTTAATACCGCTGTGTCAACTTCCTCAGCTTCTGGTTGTGCGTTAGGCTCATCTAGATTTACAACCGCAACCAGAGCCTCGGGAGCGTTCTCTTTAACAAGCAGTCTTTCCACATGCTTCGCATACACATCCACGATAGTGTAGATATCAAACTCTAGGTTGAAGTTTAGACTTTTGAACAAAACATCCAGCAGATCTTCAGCTTCTAGCGATACCTGCGCGTAGGTGGCTGATGTTTTTGTCAAAACCACGTTATTAATAGTAGTTTTTTCTATTTCATCATTCATCAATTTACTCACGACAAGAAGAGTTGTATTTTTCTTATAGTCGTCGTCGATGTGCTTGCTGAGAGTGTTATAGGCTGACTTCGTATCAGTATCCATTTTCTTGTGCATCTTCAAACGAAGAAGCTCGGCCTCGTAAACATTAATGAAGCAACCGTCACGCAGCATCTCAACAAGGCTTGGCTGCATGATACACATCATGAAGATATGTGCCGTGTTTACGTCATACTCATTAGCTACAACATAGTGTGTAGTGATTTCTCCTTTTTTATCTTTTTGTTCTATAGCTTTAAAATAGAACCCGGCATCCAGGTAGTCATAGATAGGCTCGTCATTCCTAGCCATCAGAATGACGTGATTCATATGACGATTATCGTAATCTGTGATAATCCTATATGTGAAGTCTCCTTGCGTCGTTTCCGCAGGAGCATTTTTGATGACCTTTGGTCTGTACCCCGTACCGATACTTTCAGGCACAAGCTTCAAAGTCTTAAATAGCTTTGCCGTGTTGTGCTGGATATCGCTCAGTGTACGTTCCGGCTCATTACGTATTTTACACAGCTCGCTCCACCAGAATGGGGAATCTGTGAGCATGGTACTGTTCAACGGAATTTGTTTAAACTTGGAAAAGCCATACAGGTCTTCCAAAGAAGAGAATCTGAGCTTGTGATAATTCGCAGTGTATACTGGCTGATATTGTGCGTCGTAGCCATAGCTTAGATCCATGTCGCCAGCTTCAGCAAACTTGAATAGCTGATTGATTTCTTTATTTAATTTTTTAAGTTCTGTGTAAGGAATATTCATTTTTAAATATATGTAGGTACGCAAAAAAGCCCCCTGGCACACTGTGTACCAGGGGGCATGAACTGGGGCTGGAGAGGCTGCGCTTACTTCACACCGCCGACAAGAATACCGGTAAGAAGAACTGCAGGATCATCCATTGCCTGCAACTGTGCTTGCAGTTTCTGGATGTTGCTTTCTGTGCGATAGTCTGTGCCTTTGAACTCAAACTTTTCGCCGTTGATGAACACCCAGCGGGCGTTATTTTCAGCGTTTTCAAGAATGCACTCAGTTGCTGCTTCAAGGGTCAATCCTGCGCGGGTGTCGTGGCCCTTCGTGCTTGCGATGTCGATGTTGTATGTTTTCATGGTAGTTACTTCGTTGCTGACTTCTGCGTTAACTGCTGTGCTGTTGTTGTTTGACATAATATGATTTTTTGTTGTTACTGCAATTATAACCGATTTTTAACCTACGGTCGAGGCTGTTCTGGGGGGAACAACCAAGACTTTATTAGGCGTAGAGCTCCACCGCTTTCTCTCTCAAAGCAGGAAGCAGTCCAGCGTTCTCGATGGCTGCTGTATATGTGACGTTGGAGCTTTTGCTGTAGTAGTTACACAGCCCCCAATCTTTAATCTGCTGCAACGGGAACTTTTTCTTCAATTCTTTATCAAATTCCTTGTAAAGGAAGCTGTAGGCCTCTCCTGTCAAAGGAGATACTAGGATTTCTTCGAAAGTCATGCCTTTCTCAAAACCGATTTTCTGTCCATTGCAGACGCACAGATTCCAGATTTCCGCTTTCAAAGATATCTGTTTAGCTTGCAATGGTTTATCTGCAGCCTTCTTGGGAGAAGCAGAGATTTCATAGCGTTTAACTTCTGGGAGGGCAGTTACCGGCTGCGGTGCTGCGCTCTCGGCATTAACAAAATCCATAGGGATGTCGTCAGTGGTGGGCTCGCTGAAAGGTAGATCCAGCTCCATTTGAGGCGCCTCCACATACGCAGCTGTAGCTTTTACTGCTACAGGCTTCCTTACAGGGTATGGCATACTGTTTCTCTTGAGCTTCTGGCTTTTTGTCAGCGCCTCTTTAAAATCTGCGCTACTCACAAGATAGCGATAGCGCACATCGTGACCTTCTCCTGTGCAAACGTGGATAGGGTTGCTGGGGAGGTTTTTCCTGAAGCCTCCACCATAAATTTTAATCAGGTCGTTTAAATAATAATATTTTTTCTTATTGATATCTACGCTACGGAGATCGACGCCGTCTACAGTGATTTTTTCAATTTTGTTTTGGATAACAGTGGTCATTTGTATTGTTGTTTAGGTTTTTACGTGCAGCCACCAGATTATCTGTGGATGGGAAACTGCACATGACGGATTTTTCCACTCTTTAAAGGACGATCAACGCAAACTCTGCACCTAGCGCAGGCTCCCTTATCCTTTAGTTTTTTAGTTTTACCAGAGACTTCAGGGCAGATCAGCACTGGCCTGTCCTTGGGTATGTCAGCTGGCAGAGTATCACCCATCCAGGCTAGCGCCACGTTAGGGTAATTCTTGTACTCTTCATATATGGCAAATACTTTATCTCTGTTCACTGGGTCGCAGCTCAGCATCAGTGTGAGGTTTTTAAGCTCAGCCAGTATAGGTACAGCGAACATGGCTCGTGTATACGCCCAGAAATGCACAGCTGGGTGTTTCTCTATGGCTTTAGCCCAAGCGGCTGTGTAGGTGAGGTTGAAGAACTCTCCTCCAGTATGTATCCTGAAGAAGGGTTCCTGTCCACCACCATTTAACAACCATTTATCTATACTGTTCTCTATAATGCAGAGCTGCTCCTCAAAGCTCTTACTCCAAACTAGTGAAGTATTATAGTCTTCGTTAGCTGCATAATTCTTGCGCAGCTTACGAAGATTAACATCGTAGCACTTACCAACACAGCCGCCCTCTCCCTCTGTAGCCGCCACACACGTTCCTCCGTGTGCTGGCAAGCCAGAAGCTAGGCTGAATGTGTTCCCGTGAGCTTTTTTAAACCGTACTTTGCTATTGTCTGTCAGCTTAAAGCTACGGTAATCGTCTATTGTTTCCATTCCCATAAGTTCTTTTCAAAATTCCATGCAGTTTCTTTCGCAAACACTTTTTCTTTACCCTTCCATCTATCCATGATCTCCAGCTCACAGCCTACATTATCGCCTGTAGCAAGTTTTGTTTGGTGGCAAAACACATCTTTTAATACTTCCTGGATATAGTTGTCCTTGCACAGATCTTTGTGTACAGCCCAGTAGCCTGCATCATGCACGGTATTTACAGGATATATGTACTTCATCCAAAGACCTTCTTTCTTTAGCCTGTTCTTGAGGTTCACTGACGCTTCCCACATGAACCAGGCCAATTCACTAGCCACAGGGAACGCAAGACTCTCGTTCATCCATCCGGCAAGAATACCGAAGTTGTCTGTAGCTTCATACTGGAGTATGAGCCCTCGCGCATTAGTGATCCTTTTATAATCTTGTACTTCATTCGTGCAACGATCTCTGTAGGCCATATATTTTGTGTACCTTCTCCAGGTATCCAAAGCATACTCAAGTGTCTTCAAACCCACATGCAGCCCGTTCTCAGCATAGATGTCAGCTTGAATAGGTACTGCAGCGAACTTTAAGCCTGCAGTATACGACACACGGAATGTGATACTTTTAGCGATAACGTACTTACTCACATCTTTTTTTGTGAGTGTATGGTCATTAAAGTATTCACGCATCTTGGTCTGATGGAAATTACCAGATCTGATGTCATGGATGAAGTTTTCATCCTGACTCAGAAAGGCCATAATTGCCAAGTCAGCTCCGGCAACGTCAAGCTCACACCAGTAGTAGTCAGGGTCACCAGGATAAAATATATTACGTATATTTTTAGGCAATTGCTCACTGTACTCTTTCTGCTCATCACTGTTGAGATTACTGTAACCAGGCACAAAGATGTCCGGTATATACGCCAACACCTTTGATGCAGGATTTTGAACATTAGGGCTGCTGCTGGCCCTAAAATTCTTCAAGCACTCAAAGAAACTAGCGTGTATCTTTCCATCGCCACAGATAGCTGACCAGTAGCTTTGTTTGAGAGGCTCTTCATCATCCTCACTTTCAATTTCACCGTCCATCAATACGCCTTTCCTGGACAGAAACTTGTTGGCAAATACACTTATCCTCCCAACGCTGAGTAGCAGGGTTATAGCTTTGTGTGTGGCGTTCAGCTTTTCAAGATTCTCTTCCGTCTCTTCCAGTCCTTTAGCCTGCAACTCCTCAAGCTGAAATTTTATAGTAGACAGACTTTTGCCGTTCGTGCTTGGCTCGTAGAGCTTTTTTGTTTCAGGCTTCTGCTTGTCGTACCATACTTTGCTTTTGGGGCTCTTCCCTGACTTTGTGTAGTATGCTGGCTGAACTTTGAGTGTGTCGAACAAAAGCTCTTTTTTCTGAAGCGAACTGTTAGGATTGAATTCATCTATACCGAACCTTTCTTTTAAGAATTCTGTAAGTTCCTTTTTTAGTTCATCATATTTTCTACTGTATTTGTCAGATATGTCTTCTAGTACAGCCTTGTCTATACCTATACCAGTGAGTTCCATATCTGTGAAATATGTAGTCAAAGGAAGATAAATATCATAATAAGCAGATTTTAGCTCTTCAGGGAACAGGTGCATCATACGTAAACAAGCTTCACGATGACTCACAGCGTCCCCAGCACAATAATCGTAGTATATTTCTGGCTCAAGAAATTTCATCTTCGCCATTTCAGCCTTAGCTAGCTTGTGCTCTTTCATCTTGCGATTAAGTGCCGTGTAGTATGGCCGATACTTGGTGAACATCTTGATACCTGTCTCCAAGCCTTTAGGTAGTCTAGAGTCAAAGAACGCCACAGCTTTCATACCGTCAAACGCCAGGGTCTCATCAGGTAGATCAAACCCTCTATGGCGCAAACGTAGATCGTCAGCTCGTATATTCCAGCCAAGCCTTTTAGCTTCTGGATGCTCGAGCATGATTTTCATCGTGTCCAAGAGTTCTCTATTCTCGGTTGCGCCATCGTTGCTAATATTCAACACTATGGCTATGTCTTTTTCACAAGAGTACTGGAACTCATACATTACCTCGTCATCGGTAAATTTACTACCGAACCACTCAGCATCATAACCTATGGTGAACATACCTTTGCGTACGTACCTTTCAAGAATACGCCTATTCTCTGCAGGGTCGTCAATCACGAAGTATGTGTAGTCTTGGTATTTAAGATTATCGTCAAGCGACCTTTTGGCCAGTTCGAATATCTCTTTGAACTCTGGACGCTTTGTAGGGTCCATCATAACAATCATGCCTGGAGCATAATTGGCTAGAATTTTCCCATAAGCATTTTCAGTAATCTCCCCAATATAGTCCCCCATTTTAATGTTGGACTTCATGACGCGCTTGAATGCCTCGGCACCCAGCGGCATGATTAGCTTAGGCTTGATGGCCTCTATCTCTTTATCAAGGCTTTCTCGCCACTCTTCAATATCCTCAGCACTAGGTTTACTTTTTACACCTATGCCGTGTTTTACCGTAGCTGTAAAATGTACTTTCTCTAAGGGAATATCTGCAGCACTCAAAGCAGCCAAAACTTCAGCTGCCGCATACCCTCGCTTACCGAAAGCTTCAGCCTCCAAGTCGTCTTTGTTTGGGTGAGAGAAGACAATCAGTAGCTCTGGAGCAGTACCTTCTGTTATTGTAGTATCTATCGTTATTCTGTCTGACATCTTATACTTAAGGTTACCGTGTTATAGTTTTTCCTGAGCTTCTTTTTGGCTACGTTTATCATGAACCCCACATTACCGGGTGTGGTGCGAAGCTTCTTGGCTATCTCGATATAACTCATGTCGCAGAAATATCTTAGGTACATTACAGCTTTTAACTTAACCGGAAGCATACTCATAACCTCTCCCACAAGAGACTCAACCCTCCCAGCTTCGTCTTTTTCTACTAACAGCTCTAAGGGCGAGTTGTCGCACTCGCACGCCAGAGCCAAAGCACCTGACGGCATATCGGCTTCGTCAACAAAGCTATAGGCAAAGCATTCACCGAATAACAATCTTTTATCTTTTTTTATTATTTTAAAAGATATGTTCCTACTCACTGCAAACAGCCAAGGAGCAGGATCTTCGCCGGTTGCAGTATATTTCGTCATCAGCCTGACAAAAGTCTCCTGCACCACTTCATGAGATCTATCCAAGTCTTTTAATATGCTGTAGACAAATTTTCTCAAACTTGCGTAATTTTTTTCATATGCCTCTTCTACTTCCTTGGTGGTGAGTTTCATTATACAGGGGAATGAAAGCCGGTGTTGGCGGCAGGCAACATGGCTGTTCTGGGGGGTATATTTGTGAAATTACCTTTCTGTCGCTGCTTCTTTTTATCCTTATCCTCTTCTTTGGCTCTGTCTTCAGCTGCCCTGTCTTGCTGCTCAAAGTTCATGAATTCAAGCTCTGCCAAATAATCGAATTGGAAATTTTTGGCGTGCCGAGATTTCAATGAGAATATACTGACAATACTGTCCTGAGAGCTGTCTCTACCTATAGCTAGCACCATATCTGCAGGTTTTAATATTCCTTTAAATCCGCTGATTTCTGCATTGCTAAACTTCCTTGTCATCTTGCCACCTGCCTGGTGCAATAGCCACACACTGAACATGTGTTCACCACCTATAAGGTGGTTTGATAGATCATCTATCTCGAACGCTACTTTCGAGTACTTCTGCCAGTCAGCATCGTATTTATCGTTGGTTGTGAGATAGTCCATCTGGTCTATATACACCAAGTCAGGATGATAGCCTGTCTGTTCGTATAGTTTATCCAGATAGTTCTGTATGTACTTGCCAGTCACTGGAGAAGCGTCACGCAGGTCATGTATCTTTAGGTTGTTCATGGCTTCCTTGTCTCTGGAAGACATGCTGCGCCAGGCTTCGCGCAGATCATGTTGAGCAAATGTATTACCCTTGTGCAAGTCTGTGTAAGGTATTCTAAAAATATTACTATACACGCGGTTGCATATGTTTTCAGCAGGCTCCTCAAGACTCAGATATAAGACTTTCCTAAACTGCTTGGCGTTCTGCACCGCGCTATATGCAGCCATGGCTGTTTTACCTGAACCACTATGCCCAAGTATCAAGCCAAACTCTTGATAGTTTAACCCTTTGGCGGCCATGTCTATTGCAGGGAAGCCCGTCATCAAGCTCTCCTTGTGCTCTACCAAGATAAGCTTTTTGAACGGATCAAATTCTCTGATGTTCCCGACACTGTTTTTGAGCTCAATATCCCCCAGCAGCTTATGGGCTTCGTTTACAAGCTGCTCAGGAGTATTCATGCCTCCTATTTTAATTGCCTGGTATCTCCTGAATTTAATGAAGTCTGCTAAATGCTTCGTTATATGGTCAGCGTTAAGAGGGCCATCATTATACACAAACTCCCAGAACTCTAGCGCTGACGCTGCAGACGCTCCTTCTATATCACGAATCTTTAACTCACCTTTCAATTTGGCTAGGCAAAGCTGAGGATTAACAGGAGCCACACCAATACTCAATGCCGTGGCTACAAAAGCATGGTATATGTTTATCGCCCCGAAATCTCCAGGAACAATCCTTAAATCTATAGCCTTTTGCAGTGTATTTTTATCTCTGAACAGACACTTGATGGTCAGCTCAATATAGTCCGAGTCGTTGTATATATCATTCATAGTATTCTTTCAAGATCCAGGTTTTCGCTTTTACAAAAAGCGTTAAGTCTAGGGGTCATTTCTTTTTTTGCGATATGCTTATACTTGTCAATTATCTCGGGTACCCTGTTAGGGGTAGCGAGTATTCTATACCATGCAAAAAACTTCAAACTAGAATCCAACAGCACGCTCTCTACAGTATCTCCTCTACGGATATACATCATGGCTAGCTTGTGCTGGAAAGCCCACATATCTGCAGGGGCCAGGTTAGCGTTGTTAATCTCTACCTGTGTGCTGTTAGACTCTGAGGTTTCACGCTCAGCAAGCATGTGTTTAACTTTGGTTCCCTGCATGTGCTTCGGAGAGAACAAGGCTTTATGCTCACCCATACGATCATACATCATTTGGACGTAAGTGGAAGCATCTAGGTGATTAGCCACGCACAAGCTGCCTGCTTCTCGCAGATATGCGTCGTCTTTAACTGTCGAAATGTATCTAAAATTTTTATTCGTGAGTCTTTTCTTCTCAGTATAGTGATGTATCAAATCATCGACCAATCTTTGATCAACCTCTTTGTTTTGCATGTTCTTGTCTAATTATATGTTGTAACTGCGCTGTCGTAGTGTCGTCAGGAGACTCGAAGCCATAAACACGTAAATCTATATTTACACACCTACGTCCATTCTGCCTGAACTCTGTCTGGATCTCCTTTGCCAGCTCTTGTGTAGAGTCTTCTCCGTCCAGTATGATCGTAATCGTCTTCCACTCTTGTATCAGCTGCTTTTGTTTAAGTGATATACCTTTACCTAGTGTAGCCACAGCGTTAGCCAGCTTTAGAGCTTTTTTAACTCCTTCCACAACCACAACATCTTTGTATTGCTTTGCGAAATGGTAGTTAAACAGATATTCTCCCTTTGGGAAAAGGTGCATGTATCTCATGAACTGGAATCTGTCTCCGTTCCATGTACCGGGCACAAATCTAAGCTGCCAGCCTACATACTCGCCATTAGCTCCAAATACAGGGAAAAACAAGCTTTCCGCAGTATTAACTGTAAAGCCGCTATCGAAACTGAGGTTGCTTCCACAACCTGTAGGTATATATCTTATACCCAAACTGTCGTAATAAGGCAAGTTAGCCAGATGATCTTTAAGTATGAACTGGATAACTGCAGAATTCTGTGGAAGCTCGCTAAGTTTTACCGCATTAGCGTAGGGAAGTATTTTAGCATATTTATACTCTTCTTCTACACCCTCATTGTGCTCACGCTCAAAGACGGTGCCTTCCCCTAGTAGCTCGGCTATAGGTATTGTTTCCTCACATATAAAACATCTGCTGCCACTCCAGCCTGGGCTGATGTAGCGCTTCATTTTTTTACTGTTTTTGGGGTCACAGGTCGGGCAGGGGATTCTATAACCCCCACCCGACGCAGTTTTGACTTTGCCAAATTTATTCTTTAGCAGAGCTAGAACCTTCTGATTCATTTTTAGCTGAGGCTTCTAAACTTTCCAAGAATTTACTATCTGTGAAATAGAATACGTCTTGGATATCTGGTTCAGGATTTTTCTTATAATCCGGGTGGCTGCGCCAAGCGTTACTCACTATCTGTGCCAGTCTCAGATAAGGCCTAGCGTACCAGTATTCGCCAAGGGTATCAAGTAGCTTGGCTATGTATATTTGCCGCTCGTCATTATTTATCATAGCTTTGCCAGTCTATTTGTTGCGGGTTGTCCACCACCTTCACCGTCCAGCCTTGCTCTTCGTAGTACTTCATACGCTTTTTTGCCATACCTTCCAAAGTAGAGTCATGGTTATCCATGAAATCCACAAGCACAAAATGCGTTTTAGGTGTCAAATCGAAGCGTTTCATCTGCTCATCAGTGAGAATACGGCTCCCTCGATAGGCTTCCTGAAGCACTTCTACTTTACTGCTGCCACCACTAGCTTGCACTACTACACGACAGTTAGGAATATCCACCCCAGCACGGAAAGCGTCAGAAGCTATGAGAATTTGAAATTCGTTGTTGCTGAATTCTTCAATAGTCTTTGTCTGCTGCTTGGGTGTTAGGGCAAAAGCTCCTACGTTTTTCTTGCTAGACTCTCGATGGAGGAATCTGGCGGTTTTTGGCATATACTTGTACATAGGCACCAGGTGATCTTTCACATGGTCAATGAACACAATCGTCTGCCACTCTTTCGGTATCAAAGAACAGGCCTTGCCGATCAGCTCATTACGCTTATCACATTTTTTAATGCCGTGTTTAAACTTATTTTCAATATTAGTGTAGTTATCAATAATCAACTCATCCGGTAGCCTTATCATGTATACCATGCCTGGTACTACTGCCCCGGCAGCTTCAGCATCTTCGTAGGGGAAGTATACCAGATCTTCCCCAAACAAACCCTTCAAAAGCTTGTCTGTGTTATTGAAGATGCCTTCTGTGGTGGCTGAGTAACCAAACAACCTGTAAGGCTTCATCTGTTTCAAGCACTGCTGGAAAGTTTCCTGACCTGCAGACTGCATCTCATCCACCAAGAGCAGCTGGCATTTTTCTAATGCACAGCTCTTTAAGGATTTAAACGTAGTTATGGTGATGTCTGTACTTATGTCGTTCTTACCGTCACCCACCAAACCTATATGCTTGTCTGGGAAGAACTGCTTAAACTTCTCATATGTCTGTAACACCACCTGCTTTAATGGGATAGCTAGAATTGTGTTCAGCTTGTTCCATGCCGCGTAAGTGACTGCCTGTATGTGGGTTTTGCCGAATCCCCCCGTGGCATTGATTACGCCGCTATCATCCATTCCTTTAAACAGCAAATCTATGACTGGTTGCTGCTGATAGTCGCGAAGCTTAATTTGTTTAACTGCAGCCCAGTCAGGTTCAGGCATTTTAGTGCGCACATCCTGCAAGTCTGCAACATCAAGGTTTTTATGCACAAGCTTCAGCACATCAGTATAAAACCCAGGAAGTGTATATATCGAGCCGTCAGTATCTGTGGCGTAGAGTAATCGCTCGGTAAATACACACTCTCTCCTGAATTGTATACTTTTCATCTCTCTGTGGTGGTATCTCAAAAACTTGCTCAAGTATACCGGACACGGAGTTATTTTCAGCCCACCATCAAACCTGGTTATTTGTATTTTCATTATTTACCTTGAGAACTATTTGCCGAGGATGCCTACGGCGGTATCTGATTCTTTTTTTCTTAACATCGGTTAACTCCAATACAGTAGGCTTCTTTGCGTTTTTCTTGTTTGTCTGGTCATTAATGACCCTACCTACAGCTTCTTTTGCCAAATCGCCTATGGCTGTACCTTTCTTCTCAAAACTAAAATAGGCGGCTGCAGCAGCCAGCAGCGCCGGAATAACTAGGTTTGTACTTTTTTCTTCACCCATACTAATAACCTCCTACTACTGACTTGGTTAAGACCTTTCCTTCACTGTCTTTTAAAATGAACATAGTGTAGTCATCTCCATCGTCTTTAAATGAAGAGTTCACTATATCCATTGTTGCAGCCTCATCAGCCTGGGCTTGAGTGAATCCAGGCCCTGACGGAGGCTGCGCCGTCATTTGCTTTTTGTCCGTGATGCCTTTACTTGCGTAGTACATACTTTTTTATTTTTTTTCTTTTTGAATGCCTCTGCTCGGAGTTCATCCATCTCATATTGAAGCTGCAGCGCCAGTTTAAAATCCTCTTCAGGAACGTCCACTTTGGGGTGCGCTGCAAAGTAATCATACCACTTAAGCAGTATGTAGAGCCTTTTCATCTTCTCCGGGGTTGTCACAGATTAATTGTATTATCTACATACTCACTTAGCTCACTATGATGGTCGATCACAATGACCTGTTTGAACTTGCTGCTCTTCCCGAGAGTTTTAATAATCTCGAAATACTTCTTACTATTTTCGTTGTTTAGCCCATAGCTTCCCTCGTCCACGATCATGAACGGGAAGGCCCCTACAAACATATTATGTAGCGCCAGACGTAAGCTAAAGCCGACCATAACCTGCTGACCGCCTGATATAGCAGGCAATTGCAGACCGTCTTCATTAAAGATGTCTATACCGAAGCTTTCATTCACCTGTGCTTTATAAGGGAAGTCAAAGCTGGTTAGCACCTCATTCATGTATTCTGACACTGTGCTGGCATAGGTATGAATCAAGGCCCTGGGAAACTTAGTTGTATGGAACAGCTCGTAAACACTGTTCAATACACCTGTATATTCCTTTCGCTTACTGTTCTTTTCCTTGTAGCTTTCGTTGTCTTGAAGCTCCTGCTTTGCACTCTTAAGCTCTTGCTTCTTTGTGGCTATGGAAACTTCCAGGGCTTTAGCGTTTTCTCTGCGCTGCTGGAACGCCTGCATGTTTGAATCTACCGCTATTTTTTCAGATGTGAGCTCTATAGGATCCTTATCGTATTTGGGTGCAGAAGCCAGCTTTAGCTTCATACCTGTTAACTCATTCTCAGCCTGTTTGAGGGAGGCCTCCACAGTATTCAGCTTACCTTCAAGCGCAGCGTATTTCTGTATAACTCCAGAACACAAGTCATATTCTTCCTGATCGAAAGAAGCATTCTTGTATAGGTCTAGAGCATAATCAATATCAGCCAGCTGCCTCTTGTATTTTGTACTCAGGTCGTAGTCAAATTGCTTTTGACCTAGCTGCTTTGAAGCTTCTTCAAGACTTCTTAACTGCCCGTTATAAGCTACAATCAAAGGCTGTTGTTCAGTCTGCAGGTGCTCAATCATCTTTGCCACATCTGTGACTTCTGAGCCGCAAGTTGGGCAAGTTCCTCCCACCAGCCCGGAGGCTTTGTGTTCAGCAATCTTTTTATCTATAGCAGCTATCGACAAACCTGTGCTTGTCTTCAGTCCTTTAAGGTCATGATACTTGGTTTCCAGTCCCTTGAGCTGAAGCTCTTCATCATCTCCAAACACTACAGCAGGAGGCTGCAGAGAGGCTTTCTTGAGTTGATATTCCAGCTTCTTCTCGTAATTAGGCTTCGCTGCCTTGAGCTCTGCTAGAGTTGTTCGATATTCGTCGATAGGGATAAACGCCACTTTGTTCAATAGTGGATTTTTCTCAAGCTCTAACTCGTTTACTCTAGCCTCTGCCTTATCAAGCGAGTCTAGCAACACCGCATTAGCTTTCTCGGCATCCTGTACAGACTTGAGGAAAGCCTGGCGGGCAACTAGCGCAGTGTACTCTTCCTCATCTACAGCCAGACTATTTAAATCCTCTGTCTCCATCTTGATCATCTGCTCTAGGCACTGCATGTTGCTTTCCAGCTCTACAGTGTCTTTTACAGGATACTCAGGAGGGGCAGTTTTAATATAACTATTCCAGATAGTATCTCTAAGTTTCGCGGTATTAGGAACCATGAAGATCTTCTGAAATAGTTTCTCACGAGTAGCGTTATCACCGTTGAACAGTAGGGTGATCTCTCCCTGGCTGGAAACAATAACATTTTGTACAATGTTTTTATCTATCTGAAAGAGCCCGTCCCAGATTTCATTTACTTCAGAAGACTTTTTATAGGTCTTTCCGTCATACATGAAGTTTACCTTGGCTGTATCTACGTGCCTCTCAAGAATGGCTTCCTTGCCATTGATGATGAGGTGGCCGATGACATAACCACTCGCCTGCCCGACAGTAAGCATGTCAGCCTTTGTCTTGCCATAACCTTCTCCTGTAAGAAGAAAGATAATAGCCTCAACAATACTGCTTTTGCCGCTACCGTTCCCTCCAATGATGCCTGTGACACCTTCGGTAAATTCGAAGAGTGCGCTCCGGTGAGATCGGAAGTTTTTAAGGATTAGTTTTGTGATTTCCATCTTCTAGGAGCTCTTTGATTGATTTGTTTACAAGATCTTCAGGAATGCTAATATAAGGATAGTTTGAATACGGCAAACAGCTAGGATCCCATCCTGGGGGCAGCGAATCTAGATCCTTAAGTTCTTCTGCAATCACATGCGTCAACCCATCGCTGCGCATACTACTTTCGTGTATGCACATGATGTTCTCGACGCTCTTTTCTACAGCGTCCACAGTCATCTGTAGGGGCGCAGCCACCACGAATTCTTTTTCTACTCTTACTGTATATAATTGATAATTTTTCATAGTTTCTCCTCAAGTTTCGCTAGCCTTTTCTCCAACTCCCTATATTTAAGCAGCATCTCTGTATGGGTCACAGTCTTAGCCACCTCATTCTCCAGTTCTTCGAGGATTTCTTCGATGGATAGGTCGTGCCATGGGTCTTTGAAGCTTTTTTCCGCGTCTAGTGGACACATCGCTTCTGACCAGCCCCAGGGAATCTCACCTCTGCAGGAGATTTCAGATATCGCCTGAAAAGCTAGGTGGTCGATCTTGTCGTTGTCGGCAATATACCTCTTAGCCTCGTACTCGTCTTCGGCGCAAACCACAGTAACTAACGCAAGTTTATATAATTTTTTCATACGTCTTCGGTAATTTTAATTTCTCTAACTTTTACAATTTTGTATTCGACCTTGTGTTCCATAGCTAGATCGTCTTGTTCCTTCAGTAATTTGTTAATTCTTTTCTGCATTTGCGCGATTACAGGATCGAGGTTACCTTCCTCGTACTTGTAGGCTAGGTTGGGGCTGGCTGGATACCAGTTCCCCCATTCGCCAGGAGTATTCCAGCCTCGCCAATATCTATGGTGTATCTCGAGCCTGACGTTCTCTATTATTTTTTGATTCACGGTAGGTGTTCAAATGATTTTTCTTTCATCTTGAACTCGAAGTCCAAGTCGATTGTTGTGTTGTATGTATTTGGCAGCCTGGAGGCATAATCTGCATGCTTTCGCGGGTTCTTGTCTCCAGGTATACTTTCGCTATAGTGAAATAGTGGCGTATACTTTCCCCAGGAATGTACAGCCATGTCAAACGCCTCTTCTTCATTTACACCACCATTGTTATGGCATTTGTGATGAAGATAGTCGAAAGTTACTGGAGTGTCGCCGTCGCCATAGAATCTAGTGTATAGATCCCATACTGACCACCCTGCTGCCTTGTCATCATTCTCGAGTACGAGCCTCTTTTTTACACCGTCGGTCAATTTATGAAAATTCTCATAAAAAAGATCTTTGATTTCAAAGTGATCTCCTCCTCTCAACGATCTATTAACATGTATGTTTATAGGAGCATTATAATCTTCAGGACAGCCGATCCTAGTCATGAACCAGCCTTGAAAGTCTAGTTCACGTATTGTACGACGCACAGCATCTTCGTTTAAGCTAGCTAGTACATTGAATTGGTCAGGATGACTACTCAGCCTGACGTTGTATAGTTCCCTAACCAATTTGACCTTGTCGAGCTGACCCATGATATCGTCGATCTGTGGGAAGTCTTCGAAAACGATCCTGGCCTTATCATAGGTCATCAATGGAAATATATTGCTGCTTAACCTATAGTTATGCTTTCTAAATCCGCAATATGCTATAGCCTTCTCTGTGACCAGGAGATTGTTTAAAATGACATCTCCTAGCTTGACCAAAGCTTCAGCCCTATCCAAAGAGCTGAAGCGTTTGTAGGTCATTGTCTTGAACTTGAGTGGAGGGTCATTGTCCTCGAGCCCTAGTACAATACAGCAGACACCTTTGTTTCTAATCATATTATTAACAGCTAATCATGAAAACTCGGTATGTCTAGCTGTTGCCCAATAAAATCCATATCATCCTCGTGTATATCCAAAGTCTGTTCAACTACAAGCCTACTAATTAGTCGTGTACTATAACCTCGCAATTCAGGAGGTTCTCCTTGATAAATTTGATCGGTGAGCTGTACAGCCTCCAGCACACTGCGACATTTTATGTAATCTACCCACTTATATCTACGACGCGGCGTATCTATTTTATTTATTTTACGCTGTATGATAAAAGTTGCTTTTTTAGTTATTTTTTCAAGCATATCAATCATCTTCGCTATATCTGACTTCTTCGCCTTCTTCTAGCTTTCTACAAATGTAGATCTTCTTAAGCTTCTTGGCTCGGTCGCTCCAGGGCTTTGGACCTAGCGCATCAAGCCATGCCGCTTCCTCTGTGCTTCCTGATCCTATGGTGCAACGTTTAAACTGATTTATTCCTGATTGTCCGTCAATTACGTACATATATTTTCGTCAGTAAATGTGTGCGTTCTTTTAACTAATTTAAAATCACCGTATGGTTTATTTTTTTTTGCATCTGCTAGATGAGCTTCTGCGTCCTTTCGATATCTGAACTCTACGCTGAAAACACTATCTCCGTAGTCTAGCCAATAGTCTTGCACTCGTATTTGTACGACGTATTTGTACGATGTATTCAATTCTGGATCCATGCATATTATTCTACTACATACTCGATTGTTTCTCTGAATATCACCCGCCACTCTCTTTTATTGTTATAGTCTATGTCTGCATGGGCTCCGCCAGGCTTTCTTTTAATCAACTCCCAGCGAGCACTATCTAGTGCAGTTATTTCATTTATTTGTGCACTATAACGCATAAAATCTTTCCAGGGACAGCCCATCCTCTTGCGTCTTTCTTGAAGTACGATTTGTCTCATCGGTGTTTTAATATATCTTGAATAGAGTTCTCGGGGGACTTTTTGGATATTACTATATCGAAATCAGCATTTTCAATATAGCTATAGCCGTGGAGCTTACAGGCTTTTTCAATGTTTACCTGACAAAGGCAGCTTTCAGGTATAAGCTGCCCAAGAGCATTATCCACAGGAAGATCTTTTGCAGATATCCCCAGCATATCTGCAAACCCTGTAGGGGTGTCAGTATCTTCCTTTGTGTCTTTGTTGTATACACGTACACACATTTACTCTTCGTAAGTTTTGTCGTTGTGATCATCTTGACAGAGTTCGCACCGCCAGACTGACTTTGTTGGATCTGTGGGGTACTCTTTAACTACATACAGGTACTCGCCATCGAGCACCTGTTGTCCTGTAATTACATCATTGCAGTCTCCGCATGTGAACTGCATTTCAGGGGTTACACCTTTTTTGCCTAGTATGCTCATAGTATGTTTATGCTGAGTATATGCTTTCTTTGAACTGGTCTAATGTTGTTTTAGGATCACCTTCAGTCAGTAACTTATACGCTAGATTGTATACTGCCTCGCTATTTTCAACTCCTCTTGTAAGCTCGCGAAGAACACCACAGAACCTGTCGGCTGTTTTGATCTCTGAGCGAATATTAACCAACTCTTCTTTACCGTCTTTGTCTTGCTTTACCTTACTGGTCTTCACGAAACCAATCTCATGCAAGAAATCTAATTTGTTTCCAACATCCACACCGTCGTGTAGTTTAACAAGGAATACAGGACGCTTTGGACCTAGCTTGTAGGTGGCGTACTGGGTATCTTTTGTCTGAGCTTCAAGGTTATCAGGTGTGACGTCTAGTGTGACATACTGCCTAGGAAGGGCATATTTAATATTCTTCAGCTTCTCGCCGTCGAAGAAATATAAGCCTTCTTTAACAGTCTCATTGGCTGCAGTCACACCTAGGCTGCCGCAATACCCGCAGAACAACTCTTTATCGCAGGAGATATCATGAAAGCGCATCTGCCTTCTGATATGAATATCGCCCAGGAATACTCCACGAATACTTTCGCACTGATTGGAGAGATCCAGATCCTTGAGACTGATCTTTTTCTTCTCTTCGCAGAACGGCCACAACTCAGGTACCTGTTGATGTAGGAATATACTCACTACAGTATTCGGAGCTTTTCTATTAAGTTCAATATTCAAGAGCTCGATAACGTCACTAGGATTATCACTATAGTCTACGCCGGCGAACTCAGGAACACTGTTAATAGGTTTAAACCCACATACACTCTCCCATGTACTTCCGTTGATAGGTTTGCTGTGATCTCCTGCAATAGCTACAGGAATTACCTTTCCTTCTAGTCTTCTTAGCTCTGCTGTAACGAATCTGATGGTGTCGCTACTAGGTTTATTATTATCGAATAAATCACCAACGCTGACGAGGTAATCCACCTCATACTCAAGAGCCTTATCGATAACCATAGAGAATAATTCTCGGTTATCTTGCTCTAGTTCTGGAATGTTATAAAGTTTGCTTTCTAGATGTTGGTCGCTAAATGCTATGAACTTCATGTTGTGTGGAATCTGTTGATAGGTTCTGATTTCCATTTTTTCATAGGTGTAAAGATATCCACACCTAGCCGCTTGCTGGCGAATCCGAGCATTCTCAGATTCGGCCAGGCTTGTGGACGAACATCGAGAGTAAGTCTCAATGCTTCTTCCGGAGTCTTTCCCTGCATTACCCAAGCAATGATACCCACTGCCGTACTGCGCGATATGCCTGCAAAGCAATTAACCCCCAGATTATAAACGGCAGGGCTATCGACAAAAGGATCCAAAAAACTGATGATGTTGTTGACGTGTTGCTCTTGAGGTCCTTGTTCATTTAGGTTTTGTTGAATAAATGGTTCTGTGTCTTCGTCACTCCAGTCTCTGAAATATTGACTGAAATGTGCTATTCCTTTCCTGGATAGCCTATTCTTTAATTTTAAAACTTTATCTCTATCTTCAGGATCTACTGTGGTGATCCATACGTTTTGCTCTAAATTTTCCTTGTATGGGATATCCAAGGCTTTGTTCAGCGCGGTAATAATTACACTGTTTATCATAATTGTAGTTTTCTGTGCTCAATTTGTTTTGGGGTTTTAACAGCGACAACTTTAGTAGCCGGTTTGGGCTTAAGCACACTTAGAATAGCTCTAGAGGTCAGCCCTTCGCCATTTTTGAGAAGTCTGAATTTTTTTTCGCTTAGCTTCTCCTTGAGTTTAGATTTAAAGGCTACCAAAGCAATATCTATGTGCTCTGTAGATAAATCTAGCTTTTTTGTAAGCTCGGCATCACCATTGTAACCATAATACCTATAAAGCCTATAAATTCCGGCGTCGTCCTCCACCAACTCAATCAACCACAGTCGATAATCATACAAGACACTTTCCTCGTCACAGACATATATACAAAAGGATTTGAGTATCTCAAGGGTTATTCTTTGCATTTTGTTCAAGGTTTATTCTTTGCATTTTGCTCTTGGCGGCCTTTAAGCGCAGCCAGCTTCTGTTCGAGTTCGTTTATTTCGTCCTCCAAAGGGTCATATTCTTCAAAAAGCGCGGAAATGTTGTCTATACACTCGTTGTGATAGTCCGCTATTCCTTCTGAACCTGCTTCTCTCACCATACGATTTATACCTCGCAACTGCTCAAAAATGAGTGTTTTTATTATTTCGAAATGTACGAACGCTCCTGTGGGAGAAGAGCGTAGATTTCTTGAGGATCCGTCGGGCGTATGATATCTTATTAAATCTCGTCTATGCATATATGGTAAAAGTAGTCCTTGCAGAGGATCGGACTCTGCAAGTATATTATACTACAAATTTACCGCAGCATCAAAGGCATCTTCAATAGATTTATTGAGATACTTTCTTTCTGCAGCTATAACTTCGCTGCGTACTGGGTGCTCAGCTATGACTGCTCCCTGTAGGTCTGTAGCCACCCAACACTGCTGCGTGTGGTTAAACTCTACATTTGATACCCTGGCTACCTTCTTTTCGCCAAGGGAGCATAGTCTGTCGATTACATCATCTGCCAAGCCACTAACGTTACCCTCTTTATCTATATAGAGCTGGGTAGTCATTAATGCTGTATCTTTTCAGACTGAGCTAGGCACTGAGGTTCGTTATACTCGTCAGTCATCATTCTGGAAGACTCGTCAGCCTTACCCAAGGACTTCTCCAGGAATTTAGTGACATCCAGGCAGCCTTCACCGTAGCCTTCTAGCTTATCTAGGCTAACATTACCGTCTTTACTGATCTTGAACTGAATTTTCTTAGACATAGCTCAATGAGTCGTTTACGATTTTACCTAGCTTATTGTATTTGAACTTGACCATGACAGTGTGCTTCTTTTCTGTAGGGCAATGTACAGTGTATGTCACAACTGCTTTGGCAGTGTTTTCCTCGTCGTCATCCATATGCATAGCATGCGCAGGCACACAGATATCATAGTCAACAGGCCGCTCGCCAGGAGGGGTGGCTTCCTTTAGCAATACTTCCTTAACAGCTTTTAAGAGCGTTGGTTTGACTGCCTCGAACTGCTCGTATTTCGCGTTTGACATATTATTTCTCAGCTGTAACTACAAGCTCGCCAGTAGCAAGCTCTTCGACTTTATACTCAAGATCTTCCTCCTGCATGAATTTCTTGATTTCGTCCAGAGCGTACCCCTGCTTGATATCTTTGAGATTGCTTCCCAGCTGCTTCTCGATACTGCGGTCAAAGAAGTCGCATACGAAATAAGCGTTTCCTTCAGCATCAATGTTGATACCTATGTCGTAACCACTCGGTGAGGGGTTCCTAGCCACATACTTGTGGATTTCATCCCTGCGAGGATCACTAGGATAGGTATTGCATTTCATACCGCTAGCGATGCTCCAGCCTTTTTTCTTAAACTGACCTAATAGGTTCTCTATGCTTTTGAACTGTGTTTTGATATTTACGCTGTGGCTCATAGTATTGATATGTTGTCGTAACTGTCCGCCATTTGCAACGAAAGTTGCACTATTTCTTTAATATCGAAGGTTTGCTCGATAAGTTTTACAAAATCCGCAAATAACATTTCTACAGCTTGCGGGTGTTCGTTTTCGTTTGCAGGGATGGCAATATTTACTTTACCGTCAGCTATGGAGGAGATATCTCCATTCGCAACTTCACAATATGGTAGCGCGATGGTGTAATTATCCCCGCGAAACTTGACAGTTAACATGTCAAATCTTGGCGGCTCCAATACTCCTTGGTCGTCTTCGTCTTCGTACATTAGATGCTTAGTTTACGGAAGTACTCGCCAGAAATATTTGCAACGTCTGAAAGAGACTTTGCTTCTGCGACTACACTGTTCAAATGCTGCTGGAGAAGACCCATAGCGTCCTTATCTTTGGAGAAATCATGGTCTCCTACCAACAATTTTTCAACTTTAGCTAGCTCAGCTTCAACATTTCGATCATCTACAAAATTCATATCCCGGAATTCCTGGATATGCTTCAATAGCGTTCTGACGCTTGCGTCACTTACCACTTCCTTCTTATTGATCTTGCTTAGTGCGACTGTGCAGTGCTCTACAATCTTGGAGCGTAATGTAGCTGTCACATCACTCACAAAATCATTAATTTTGCTCATATGTGTATTCAGCTGGCGGTTGTACTCTTCTCGATACTTGCTTTTTGCTCCCTGCCTTTCCTCAGACTCAACAACTTCGCGTTGAATCTCGTCCTGTAGATTAAGCTCAGAAAAGGCTGCAGGCAGGGCAATTTCAAACGATACGATATCTAGATAGAATTTGTTTCGTACGTTCGCTACTGCAGGGTAATAAGACTCAAGGTTATCTACGTCTACAGTAGCTTTATGCTCCTGGTAGTATTCGATGGCCTCTTTCTTGTAATCTTCGTACTTTTCCAGGAACTCTGCTGTGAGCGCCAGGTATTCGTCGCGCATCTCGTCAAGTTTCTTGTATACCTCAAGATACTTTGTCTTCGGTACAAAGTGCGCCTGAGATACGAGAGGGAAGTCAAATGAGTTGGTATAAAGATATTTACGGATCTTTTGCTCCAGGCTCTTGAATTTATTGTATACTGCGGGTTTGATAAGCATCTTCTTGCCGAGCTTGATGGTGTCTGGAAGTTTGTTGTCCAGCTTGATATCCTCCTCTACAAGATTGTAGCTCATCCCCCACATACCGATGTGTATGTTGACAAGCTTTCCGTCTTGGAAAACTTTGTCATAGTACTTCTGAAGTGTGTCTGTGATTTTGTATTCTTGGCTCATGATATTTTAGTGTTTTTAATTATTCTTCGTCGTTACCGATGGCTATACTGAGTTTACGCATGTTCTTTTGTACATCTGCGACAGGGTCGCCTTTACTAGTCACCATGACCAATTTACCCTGTGCTTGTCTACGCATACCCTTCAAGTCGTCTTCATGACTTACTGCGAATGGAATGAACTCTGCCAATACTTCCATCACATGACTGTCGCTGACTTCTTCTCCCTGGTCAAATGCCTTGTATAGTGCATCTTTGAACACCTCCTCAATTTCCGCACCTGTGAAGTTCTCTGCTCCGGTCACAAGTGTTTTGAGACTGAAGTCCTTCGGATCTCTTTTGTACTTCTTGATAACCACGGTGAAGATTTCTTTTCTTTCTTCTGCTGTGGGCAAATCTACCCAGAACAGCTGGTCAAACCTACCCTTACGGATAAGTGCGGCTGGGAGGAGAGTGTGATTGTTTGTGGTAGCTACAATAAACGCAGGGTTTTTGCGGTCGTTGAGCCAGCTGAGAAATGTTCCGAAAATGCGGCTACTGACACCGCTATCTCCTGACCCGCTAACCGCACTGTTACTGAGTGCTTTTTCAATTTCCAATAATGTTACGAATATACCGCTTCCGTATATCCTCTGCATGTCTCCATACAGTTCAGATCATATCTTAGCTTCTCTTCTAATTTTTGCAACGCACCTAGCGCAACGACCTGCCGAATTATGCTTGCTATCAGCCTTGTTACATAACACACAGACAGTATGATTTTTAGCCCAGCCGTCTCTGCCGGGTTTAAACCTACTGGAAAGTAGCTGCGCCCTGTGTTCGGTGGAGTGACAAGACCTACATAAAGTTATAAGATTATCCAGTCGATTATTCGGTGTTTTGCTGTTGCGCCCATTACCATCAATATGATGTATAATATTTCCTGAGTTAAAACAGCGCTGACACTTATTATCGTCACGGACAAGCACAGCTTGCCTATTGCCTGAAAAATAACGTTGTTCACGTTTTTCTTTGGCGCTAGGCTTCTGCTTCGTTATGTAGTGCTTATTCTTTTGAGCTTTTACTTTAGCTATATTAGCTACATCACTGTGATGCCGCTTGAGATAGCAGTAATTACATAGCCCTTTGGCTATATGTCTGCGCTCTGTGGTGTTGCATTCGATGCACTTATCTGCCTTTTTACTCCAAGGTTTCATAGTTATAATCTACCTAGAGTTGAAAAGTTTTTCAAGAGAAACTTTCAGTTTTTCGAAGTTGCTAACTTCTACGTCTTACGACTGATCGTTGAACCTTCCTCCGCTGGAGGCTCGGCTGCTGATTGCCCAATCCTGTATGTTTTCAAACATTCACGCTTACAATTACTTGTTACGTTGTAGTCATGCAGGCTCTAAGGGTATCCCAGCAATTAACTGAATTTTAGATCAACCAAATTTAATCGATCAAAATTACGCATTTACCAATACTCTCCACAGTCTTGATCATCTCGCGCATATTCTTTTCAGAATTACCCACCAGCGAGTCAAAAATACTGCCAATATCCAGGGCGAATAAAGGGCAGTCAAACTCTTTAGCGATAGCTTTACAAATCAAAGACTTACCTGTACCTGGAACACTCGCCAGCAACATACCTTTAGGCATCGGTAAATTATAATCTCGGGCATCTTTACTGTAGGCCTTTTTGCGGGCAGTAAGCCAGTTTTTAAGCCCCTGCATGCCGCCAACATTCTCAAAAGAGATGTTAGGCTCCATGTAAGTCAGCAACCCGTTTTTCCTGAGCTGGGCAATTTTTTCCTGAAAAACTGCCTCCACAAAGGCTGTGTTAAATTTACGTACGGCTACCAGAGCTACAGAGAAGGCGTTCTCGACCTCCACGTTAGTCATGCCCTTGGCTGCCTCAACTGCACCATCAAGGATATACTCATCGATCTGCATCAACGGCTTGTTATTAGCTTCCCTATCTTTGTTTACTGAGCTCTGTACAAAGAGCAACCTTTCTTTGATCGCTGCGGAATCTGGCAGATCATAATCAACAAGCTGAATTTCTTTCTGAAGCTCGGCAGGCACTGCAAACTTCTGCCCTACCATGATAATCATGTTCGCGCGGCTCTTTAGCATATTCCAAGCATTACGCAGCATGCGGATATTCAACACCTTGTCGAAGTGCAAATGGAAGTCTTTAAGAATAAAGATATTTTGCTCCTGCTTGTAGCTTTGAATATAACGAAGCAACTCCGTAGTTACCTTGGTGTCGTCAGGATGATTTACATCTATTTCAGCACTTCTGCAAATAAGCCCGTTCTGCGCATCCCATTCATGGATAGCTACAGCTGGGTTATTTTTACGGATTTCCAGTAGCTCTTTAGCTAGCCGTCCTTCCTCGTGGGTGAGGACGAAAAGACCTGAGTAACCTGCTTTGTGATAATTTTCGATTTTAGTAATGAAGTTCATTTGATATGTTGGCTATGAAGTTGTTTTTCTTGATATGCTTTAACTCTTCGGTTTCTTTTATGTTGAAGAAGCCTAATATGTCTGCGGCTATTGCTTGCTGCATGGTTGTTTCGTTACGACTTGCTCTACTTCTGTAATATTGCACCTGCATAGGATGCATATTTTTTTCTATCCATTCCAATAATGAAAATATTGGATGCTCTTTTTTCTCCTGAGTAGGTGTTGACTCCTCAGGTTTTTCTTTAGGCTTCCTGCCTCTTTTCTTCGGCTCTTGCGCCACGATCTGCGGTGTGGGAGCGCTGAGCTTGTTTTTATTTTTAGCTCCTTTTGGGCGACCTCTGCGTCTGGGTGCAGCGTCAGCGGGATGTTCAACCTTTATGGGTTTGGCTTTGTTCTTTGCTCCCTTAGGTCTTCCTCTACGTTTAACTGGCTCCGCAGCTATGAAAACTACGTTATCCTCTTTTGGCTTATTTTTAGCTCCCTTAGGTCGGCCTCTTCTTGGTTTATCTAGGTCTTGAATAACGGGACCTGCCACCAAACTTCTTGGTTTGTTCTTTGCCCCTTTGGGGCGGCCTCTTTTCTTTACAATATCCGGAGATATATTACTCGTAAGACTCTTCGTCAGGGTCTCTTTCCTCTCGCAATCCTTTTTTTCTGATTTTTCGCTCATGCGATTTTGATACGTCCGTATAATACTTACCTTGAAGCTCCTGCTTCTCGGCGCGCTTATACTGGTTGCGCTTATCCCTTATCTGGTATTTACGTATAGTTCTACTCATATCAGCTATGATTATATCATGGCTGTTTTCTTTTGTAGACTCTATAGTGTTTTTTTCTCTTGTTTGAATTACTGCTATCGAAGATACTGAATAGTGCGCTAGCTGCTCCGTCAAAGAAGCTGAACAGTCCCTCTATAGGTGATTCTTGCGTGGGTTTTTGGCTAAATTTTTTTCGCTTATTATGATGGGTCATGACAAAATTAAGGACACCGTGGAGAAACTACTTCGGAAGAAAAATCCGAGGTCGATGTTTCTCGCACGCCAACTTATGTTTTCGGTACTACCTCCCTCTTATTTTGTCGAAAATTACTTATACGACAATGAAGGAAGGCTGCAAAAATTAGATGCGTTCCCGATGCTGAAGCATATCTATGATAATATGCCTCAGAAACTGATTCTTAAATGCAGTCGTAAAACATTAAAGTCTACACTGCTGAGTAATTTTATATGTCTTAATTTAATTCGCTGGAACTACTTTAAAATGATGTATGTGGGCCCCCAGGAGTCGACTACGAAGTATTTTTCAAGCAACTACATCCCCCCTAGGTTTGAAAGTCCAAAAATAAAAGAGCTCCTTGTGAAAGGTTGGTTTAAAAATGATGTGTTTGAAAAGATATTGGATGATACGCGTAGTAGTGTGTTATTTAGATATGTTAGTGATGATGCAACCAGAACTCGTGGGCCTGCTATAGACTGTGTGGTGTACGATGAGGTACAGGATATTCAGCACGACCAGCTTCCTATTATTCAGGAAACTATGGCTATGTCTCCGTATAAAAGAGAGATATTTGCAGGTACACCGTTAGACTCAACCAACACCATACAAAGGATATGGCAAACATCCAATCAGCTAGAATGGATGATGAAGTGCCCTGGTTGCAACCATTGGAATTCACTTACAGAAGGTAATGAGCCTCTCAAGATGATTATGCCTCACGGGTTGAGCTGTAGTAGGTGTAGCAAAAAGCTAGACTCCAGGTTTGGAGAATGGGTTAGTACAAATCCTACAGAAGCTCTACTGACAGGCTATCATCTTGCGCAGCCCATTCTACCACACTTCAATAGTGACCCCAAAGAATGGAAAGAAATTCACGAAAAGGTACATAGTGGTAAGAATGAGTTAAGAGTAGTGATGAATGAGACGTTTGGTTTGACCTATGACATAGGCTCAAAACCGATTACTAGAGAAGAGTTGATAAAGTTGTGTATTTTAGGTAAGCAGTTTACTGGTGATGATGAGAAGCACATGGCTATTTATGCCAAGAATAAGGGTAATTATTGTGTGTATACAATGGGAGTTGATTGGGGTGTTAGTATGGCTCAGTCTAGGACTGTAGCCACTTTGGGCGCTATGCGCAAAGATGGAATATTCGAAGTATTCTTTGCAAAAATATATCGAGGCTTAGACCACGAGGCGCATATCAAGGATATCGCTGCCAGAGCTAACGCTGTGGGAGCTTTTTGTGTATCTGACTCAGGACCTGACCCTATACGAGGTATCAAGCTCTGTGAACTTACAAGCACAGCTAGATCACAGCTAGCAGCCTATCGCAGAACCAAAATGATTCAACATTTTGAGCCTGGTGTGTACGACTGGCGGCAGAACAGATGGGTGCTTCATCGTTCTGATGTCATCAGTTTGGTTATACGTCAACTTAAAGCAGGTAAAATACTTTTTCCTGAATGGGGAGATGTATCTGAGTATATGCAGGACATACTAAACGTCTTTATTGAAGTTAAGGACGGCTTGTATGGACAAGAACTCATGTACGGCCACCACCCCAAACAGCCAGATGACGCACTACACAGTCTGGTATTCTGTGTGTGCGCCGCCTATATGGCTATCGGGGATGCTTCTTTGGCTGGACCCAGCTCATCATCAGCTGACGAATCAGGTACAAGCTACTAACGGAAGCCTACACGCTTCTGCTCAGGCTCCTCGTAACCTGTGTTATCTTCGAAATTGTAGATATCTGCTAGAGACATCTCTTCACGTATTTTAGTCGGGTCGACACCCAAGGATGACGCTAAGGCTTTACTGTCTTTAAGGTTCAGCTTGTTAAACTCGTAACTCATACGTAATCTGCCTTTGCGCAGCAAAGCTTCATCGATCTTTTCTTTAGCTGTATTAAACGTAGCGATGATCGTTATATTTAATGCTTGTCCAATGAATCCGTCGGTAAGATTTAGTATGGTAGAAACGATTGCTGAATTCTCTGCAATGTCTCTAGACACTAAAGCTTTCTCAGCATCTTCCAAAACAAGAACGATATTTTTATTTTCTGTCAGCAAAGGAAGCATTTCAGGAGCTACGAGCTGATTAATCATACTCACAGGGATATAGGCAATTTTTCTTTTTATCTCTCCTGTCAGCAAATGCTTGATGTAAGATGATTTGCCTGTTCCTGGAGGGCCATAGAACAGATAGAGCCCTGACTGCTTGTCGTTGATGCTGGTGACGAGCTCCTCATGAAATTTGGGGAAATCAGCTCCGTAGTTCAAGGACAGGTTTGTATTTAAATCTGGCAGAGGCATCGCATTGAAAGTTAGCTCGCCATAGCTACTAGCCAGCATGTAGATTTTACCTTTCTTCTCAATTTTATGTGGGCGAAGGAGATCAATAATAACCTGAGCCTTTTCGCGTTCACCAAAAACAGCGTACGTTGAAATCTGCATGTCTAGTTTTTGCTTTTCGTGTATAACTGCTTCTCTAAGTGTTGCTAGCTCTCCTCCTGAATAGATATACTGCCCGTCAGAACCGCTTTGACTCAACGATAGGAATATTCCTTCGTACTGGGTACCTGTTTTGCCTGTCCATACCCCTTCCTGGAGCAGCTTGTCATCCACACTCGTCAACTGAGTACAGAGCGCATCAAAGTTTGCGTGTATATCGTCTACGCAAGACACACTAAACGGAGCGGCCCATTTTAATGTGACAGGAATTACTCCATAAATCTTATTATACAATGCATCTAATCTAATCTGACTTACACTGGCTGGCCTACCGAACAAATCGTGTGTTATTGTTGTTGGGTTGTTTAGTGGGTGCATTCTTTTAAATATTCTACAGTTATTTTAATTTTCTCGTTAAAGATCTCCTGCAGGGCCTCGTTCTTTTCATCGTCATTACCTTCTTTCTCCCGCATCAAAGCCTGAGGAAATAGTGTTGGAGGTTTATGCATACCATAATCATAGAATATCTGGCCAGCGTATGTTCGTACCTCTGGAGAAAAATGCAGAGGTTCGCTTCTGATTATGTACGCTTCTGTTAAACCACAAATCAGCTCCTCAGCTTCTAGAGGGTTGAGTTCTTCAAGGCTATCTGGCTGATGGTTTAACAAGTAGTTTAACGTCTCAAACACAACAATATTATTCTCATACATGTCTGTAGTAAGAATTGTTATTGCTGCTTGCAGCTTATCGGACTGTAGATCAGATAGCTCACAATCAAAATCTTCCTGCAACTGCGCTTTAAGTACGGTAGGATCCCACTCATAACACTCGTTACCGTATTTTTTAGTGACTAGCCACAATAGCGCTGTGGCCGGAGCTTTATCGTCTGTAAGTATTTGTTTAGCTGCTTTCATACATAGATACAAAGAACCTCCCTTGGTGCGCATCGTGGAGAGGCGTGGGAGGTGTTGTTTGATTGGTTTGAGTTTGGTTTGAGTTTGGTTTAGCCTTGCACCATTCTGTTTCCTGCTTCAAATTTTTTATTTGCTTCTGTGCGTAAATTCATGGCCCGCACTTGTTGCCTAACCTGATCGGCGCCATCCACGACTACGGCACCCAGAGGACCTACCACTGGGATAGTACCTATGGCTCCACCTATAGCCTTGAGCCGCGCTCCACCCCAATCACCTTCCGCAGCGTAATTACCTGCAGAAGCCAGATCGTCCATAAGGTATCCTCCGGGTATGATTCTTCTTGCTTGCTCCTTGACGAAAGACTTGGCAGCACCTAAAACATTGCCTTGCATAAGTTTGCCTAGAGGGCTGTAATATTTCCCCATGGTTCTTCCCCCCATAAGGCTAAAACCTGCCGGCGTTCTGAGGTTGGGTGGAGCGTTTTCTTCTGGTAATGGCTGATAGCTTGGTGTGCTGTTTCGCTGGGTTGGTGCACCCGCCTGAAAGTCTACAATACCTGCGTGCCCAGTACTGGTAGGCCCAATTGACCTGGGTTGGGTTGCAGGGTTGGCTCTAGTTACGT
>Ga0209084_1000430_pt1 | contig 39601 bp, 67 predicted proteins | sample C_130820_MF_Meta_FD_187309 | JGI IMG/M metagenome (GOLD analysis project Ga0209084, IMG submission 187309) | Freshwater microbial communities from Lake Croche, Canada to study carbon cycling - C_130820_MF_MetaG (SPAdes) (version 2) | ecosystem: Environmental > Aquatic > Freshwater > Lake... | reverse complement strand
AGAACTCCTTGAAAAAACAACATTAGAAAAAGCTAACCAATTGATACTTAATACTTATCCAAAAAGAGTTAAAAAAGCTATTAAGTTGGAAATGGTTGATTGTGTTATTATTTTCCTTAAATACATGTCAGTTAATTATGATTATTATCCAGGTGAAATAGTTTTTAATAAGGAGTTTGATAAAATCATTACATATAATTTCAAAAAGTTTTTAAATAACTGAAGGACAATTAAGCGGCTTTTTAAGCTGCTTTTTTTATATATACACTATGAAACATCTTAAAATATTTGAATTATTCTCTTCGGAAGATTTGTTAAGATCTAATCTATTAGATAAAGCAGATAAGGTTAAGAGAACTATACCAGCTAATCAAATAAATTGTGAGACATTTTGCATTTATGTAATTGGTGATTTCAAAACATTTCCATTTTTATATTATGAAAAAATATCTAAAAATAGATATTATAAAGGTAATATTGAAGAAAAACTAAAAATAGGTGATGTTATTAGTTTTGGCCCAGATATACCAAAACATTATGCTATTTATATAGGGAATGGAAGAGTTCTAGAAACAGAAGGTTGGGGCGAGCCAATTACTCAAAAAAGCATGGCAGCTAATTTAGAAGAATATGAGGATATAATAAAGATATATCGTGATGAAAATATAATAAATAATTTTAGACACTAAACAAAGGTGTCTTTTTTTAATAAATAAGGTATGAAAATTTACCTTATTTCTTCGGAGATAAATAACGACATATTATACAAGATTGGAATTACTAAACGTGATGTTAATAAAAGACTCAAACAGTTAAAAACAGGTAATCCAGCTACGCTTAATATAATCAATGTATTTGAATCAAAATGGGCTACTAAAATAGAGGCTAATTTACATGTTAGTTATGATAGTAAGCGTATTGGAGGAAGTAAAGAATGGTTTTCATTAAATAACGAAGATGTTAAAAACTTTATTTCAAGATGTCAGCAAATACATGACAATTTTGAGGTTTTAAGCAAAGAAAACACCTGGTTTATAGATAAAAATTTTTAAAAAATATGTTTTACAGTTTAAAAGAACAAGCAATCCGTGATTATATCGCAAAAATTAATTTCAAAGCAGAGTGGGATTATAAAATAATCGAAGAAAATATGAGAAAGTTTCTCGGTGAAAGACCATCATTAGATGCTACTTACAGAAAAGATGTAATGTTTAATGAAGTTCTTGGTGAAGCTAAAGAAATTAAAAAATTGGATAAAATATCAGTAGTATTTACAGATACAAACGATAAATTGAAAAAGATAGAAATATTAATAGATTAATGGAATTTTCGGTATCTGTATTAGATTATATGGGTAAAATAAACAAAGGTGTTTTAGCACTTATATCTATAGTGTATAATAAAAAGTATTATGAATCTACTTTTTATTATACAGATACCGATATTTTATTAACTCCTTCCGAAGAATTAGAAATAGAAATAGGTGATATAACTAAACATCCAGATTATATAAATCTACTTAGAGAGATTCTTAAAAAGATTGCACCTTACCAAGAAGTGTATAAAACACTTAAACAGATTTAAGAATTTTTGCTTTAATTTTATCAGCCGCTTTTTTATAAGCAACTAATTCATTAACCAATGGTTTGCGTTTAGCATCTGTTAATGGCATATTATTAATTTCATTTTGTCTTAATTTAATTTGCCTTACTAAAAGATTATATTTATCTTTTAAAGGATTATTTAAAACGGGTATGACTTTATTTGTTGTTTGTGAATAAGTATTTGAAGAACTTTTTGAGTAATTACTTGAATTACCTGAGCTTGTTGTAGAACTTTTGTATTCAACTTTTGGACGGTGAATAGTATGATTTTCCAAAATATTTAATATTTTTTTGATAGTATTGTAAATCCTATTTGAATCAATACAATAAATATTTTCAAATATATTTATCTCAAATTTTGAAGTAGCATCTACTTGTATAAAACTGATTTTCTTCTTATTACCGTCTTCAAACTTATATTCATATTTACTATAAGTATTTACTATAATCTTATCTTTATATGGATATTTTTTATATTCAGCTAATAAATTTTTCATAGCTTCATCTATCCTATCTAATAATGCTTTTTCCTTGTTATTTAACTCTGGAATTGGTTCCTCAAATTGTGTTTTTTTCTTACTAAATAAGCCGCTAAAAATACCCATAATATAATTGTTATATTACAAAGATATAAAATTTTGTTAAAAAAACAAAATATTTCTTTAATTAAATTAATTGTTGTATCTTTGTAAAAATGAAATAATTATGAGTTTCAAAGAAATAATGACAATTGAAGATAAAATTGCTAAACTTATTCAAAAAGAAGGCAATACAATTCACTTTGAAAAAGAATGGATAGAACCTACTTTTAGTGGTAGTATTGGGCAATTAGCTCATCTTGGCTTTGAATATAAACAGCGGGCAAAAGTATCAGCTTTTACATTGAACTCAATTACACAAGAAACCTTCTTACTCAAAGAAGTTATAGGTGAGTCTCACCTTGAATGTTTGACTAAAATACTTGAATATGTCGAACACACAAAAGAAACCATGAACTCTTTTACAATTCATTGGAGCAAAAAAGAAAATGGTGGATTAGGTTCTTATAATACATCTTATTTTTATTGTCATCACATATTAGAAGTAATGGACAAGTTCTTTTTAAATAAGGACGTGCGAGATTATGTAATATATGATGTAAAATTAAATCCAATTTCTTAACTTGTTTTTAACAAGTAATTTTGTATATTTGCATATTAAAATTAATCAAAATGGCAAAAATCACACCAATTTTACCACCAAGAAGAGTTCACAAAACTCCACGACTCTTGATGAGCGATGCCTACACAGTAGGATCTAACGAGTTTGAATCACAAGACGCAAAGGACGAATCAACTTATTACGTTGTATTCCGCAGAGAACTTTTTAAAATCAATCCTACACTCTACAAGAAAGGTGATAATCGTATAGTATTTGCTGGATTACAGAGACCAATGGATGAATTGTTCTACGAACCAATCACACATGAAGAAATTGATTCGGCTAAAGAGTATTTAGAACATTTTTTAATTACAACAAACGGACTTGCTCCATACACTTTCCCAGAGCAAATGTGGAGGGATATCGTTGATAAATACGACGGTCGTATTCCACTTGAAATTATGGCTATGCCTGAAGGTTCAGTAGTTTACCCTGGCGAACCTGTAATACAGATTACATCACAAGTTAAAGGCTGGGGTATATTAGCAGCTTGGTTTGAAGAAGTAATACTACACACATGGGCTGCTTCAGAAAGACTTACGCAAAGTGAACACTGGCTCGCTCATCTTATTGATATGGTGAAAAAAGTTGATCCTTCACTTTCACAGGACGAAGCTTATATGTCTGCTTCATCATTACTTACAGACTTTGGTGCCCGTGCCGCTATACATGAAAGCGAAACTGAAATACTCGGTATGTATGGACTTATTAGCTTCCCAGGCACAGATAGTTGCTCAGCCGGCTACCAAGCTTGGATGAACTCTGATAAAACTCCTGGACTTTCTCTAAGTGTAAAAGCACTTGCACACCGTAATGTTCAAGCATATGAAAATGAGGAAGACTGCTATAAGGCAATTTATAATGCAGCTAATAAAGGTGATATTATAAGTGATGTTGCTGACTGCTATGATTTCTTCTATGCGGTTGAAAATTATCTTTTACCTTTAGCATTAAAGAGTAAAAATGAGGAATATAATATAGTAGTGACCGCACGTCCTGACTCTGGTAATGCTTTGCAACAAGTTCTTTGGGTTATTAATCTTGCTATTAAGCACGGATTATATTATGATAAAGTAATCAACGGTAAAACTTGGAAATGTGGCACATGGCTTCGCTTTATCGAAGGTGATGGTATGACATTCGAAGCAATGGATGAAATACTAAACGCTTTACTTGACGCTGGGTTTCTACCATGGGAATGGGGTTTGTTTGGACAAGGTGGTGGACAGAGAAACTCTTTGAAAAGAGATAATACTGGAGCTAAATATGCTCTTTGTGCAGTAGGCACAAAAAAGAAAGGTGTTGTTAAATTGAGCGAAACACTTGGTAAAACAACTTTACCTGGACCATTTAAAGTTTTACGCACACCCGAAGCATTAGCTGCCAAGAAAACAGTAGTTCATATAAGCGAACCTGGTGAAAATGCAATGGTTATATACTATACTGGTATTCGTAGAGAAAAGCCTTTTGATATAGGACAAGAAGAAAACTTCTTAACCCATAAAAACAGAGTGCGTAATAACTTCCACAAAATGCCTTTGAATTTAGATACTACACATGGCGCACCCGCAAGTGATATGATTCTCAATATGCGCAAAGAGCTTATTAAAAAATACGCTCCAAATAAAGACCTCAACAACTATTAATAGTTGTATAAAAATAACAAACTTTTAGCTCCAAATTGGGGCTAAAAGTCATTTAACAAATGGCGAAATTAATAAGAAGAACAAAACCTGAAGAAATTCTAACAAAAATAGATGAAGCATATTTAATATACTCAAATAATTTCAAAAATTATTTGAGAAATATGATTTCCATCGAAAAGATGAATTATGAACTTATATCCGAAGATATAAGTTCACTACTTTACTCCGAAAAGACTAATAGTGTTATATCTTTTGTGGATATAACTGATTCCGAAGATATGATTTCTTATACACCAATAAGTCGCATATTCAAGGATTATAAAAAAACTAAACAACCTATTACTAAAAAAAGGTTTAACGAATATATTCAAGCTGAATCTGATTTACATCCTTATTTAAAATACATCAAAAACTATAATGGCATTTGGAGTAAAAATAGAAGTGAGATGAAAATTGGTAAGTTTGTTCGGAAAACCATTGAACATCTTATTGATGATAAAGAAATTGAAGAAATTGTAAATAAATATAAATCTTTATATAAAACAAGGAAAAAACCTGAACTCAAATTAATTTCTGGTGAAGAAATTAGCAAATGGTATAATCAAGATAATTACCTACATACACCAACTAACGATAAAGATGGCTTAGGTAGTCTTGGTAAATCATGTATGAGATATGATACTAAAAATGGTTTTTTTGATATTTATAGCAAGAATACCGATGTTTGCCAAATGTTAATCTTACAATCAACCGAAAATAAAGATAAGATAATAGGTAGAGCATTAGTGTGGAAATTAAATGATGGTAGATTTTACATGGATAGAATCTATACTCATTTTGATTCCGATGTTTATTTATTCAGAAATTATGCCTCAGAAAGAGGATGGGAAGCACACTATATAAATAATAAATTACCTACAAAAGAAATGCAAAAATTTGAGGTTAATTTAGTCAATGTAGATTTTATGCGTTATCCATATTTAGATACTTTTTGCGTTTTAGATAAAGATAGTAAAAAATTACAAAGTTCATTTGAAATGGTTGAAAAAGATGAGATTTTATACACAAAAGTAGCATCAGGTAAACCAGAAACTTATATAAGAAATAATTATGGTAGATGGACTAAAGTTAGAAAACAATTAAATTAATAAAAATATGAAATTAACACAATACCAATACGATTTATTTGAATCACTTACTGAAAAATATCCAGATTTTCCAATTGAAGGAATAACATTTAAAGATTTATCTTTAATTTACACATCCAAACAAGCGATGATTATGATTAAAGCTCTAATACTACAAAATATCGCACCATTAAATCCAGATAGCGTAATTGGATGTGACGCTCGTGGATTTATAATAGGAACTATCATAGCTGATACACTAGTAATACCGTTAGTATTAGCAAGAAAAGCTGGTAAATTACCAGGTGAATTAATCACAAAAAAATATGGGTTAGAATATGGCACAGCAGAATTGCAGATGCATAAACATATTATAACTAAATATAAATCCCCTATAATTGCAGACGATATATTAGCAACAGGCGGTACAGTTTTAGCTATAACTGATATGCTGAAAGAGATAGAAATAATACCCAATTCTTATTTCTTTTTATCCGAAATAAGTGACTTAAATGCTAGATTGATTCTAAAAGAGATAGCACCAGTATTTTCATTACTTAAGTAAAAAAATTAATTTTTTAAACTAAACCTTTTAATATATAACTTATGTTGTATATTAAAAGGTTTGAATCATTTAGGATAAATGAAAATGAAAATTATGATAATAATGATATAAATTACTGGGTAAATCATTTTGATAATTTACATAATAAAGATTTAACAATTGAATTACTTGAAGAAATAATTCCTACAGATGAGGAATTATTTGATATAGTAAATAATTTTAATTTAAGTTTAAAAGATTTATATAATAAATATAATATACCATTAACTTCTAATCCAACAACTCATAACAAACATTTAGATAAATCCACAGAATTTTATCATGTGCAAGTGAGCAATACTGGTTTAGAACAACTAGGATTTAGTTTAGAAGCTTATGTAGTATTTTTAGGTAGATTGATTAATGCCAAAATTTTAAGACCAAAAGCAATTGAATTAAATACAACCTATATTTCATTTAGTAAGAATATGAATTCTGCTTATAATAAACAGGATATAGAATTTCGTTTAACTACACAATTACCTAATTCAGCTTTGTTTAGTTTAAAATTTGATAATACTATCTGTTTACTTACCGATGACGGTGATATGCTTCAATACCCGCCTCCACCGAGAGTTAACAGAAAAATAGGAAATACTGAGGTAGTATTTAGTAGCACAGATAATTTGGTTCGTAAACAAGAGCTTATAGCTGCTATTAAAAAATCTTTTCATAATTTAAAGCAACAAATTATAACTGAAATGGATAAAGAAATTGATGGTTATGTATATGAATTAAATGCTTTAATAAAAAATATAATTTTGAGACAAACTGAATATACATTTGGTTATAAACTATTTGCAGCTATTGCTAATTATTCATTAGATATTTATAACAAACTAGATATTAACTTATTTAATTATTTAGAAATTATTAGAAAAACTAAACAATATACAATTATTTTATCTTATATTAGACAAAAATCACCATATTTATGGGGACAACTTCTTTTATGTGATAGACCAGAAAAATTAGAAGCAGCAGCAGATTTAGGAGACGAAGATTAATATGAACTACCTTAAACTTTATTATACGTTTCTAAATGAAACAGAAAACAAGAAAGCACCTACACTAAAAAATGGATATATTTTTTGGGATTACTTCTTTTATACTATAAAAAATAGATTTTTTAGTAGTTCAAGTGCCAAGTTTATAAACTGGCATTTATTAGATTATGGTAATAGATTTTACAATTATCGCACAGAACATATACTACCCGAACTAAAAGCATCTAAACATTGGATATTAGAAGATGATATTTCCGTCATAAACCGTGTTGGCGCTAAATTAACACATGATGAAAGACGTTATATTTATCAATATGGATTGAGTGAAAAAAAACCTTTATTATTAAGTTATGAGTATGATTCTAAATATGTGCCAGATAATTTAATTTATTTTAATGCTACTACTACAAGAATATCTTATAATGATTTCTTAACTGGAGACGATGATATTAAGTGGACTCCTGAACAAAAGATGTCAATACAAGGCAAATTAAATTTATTATGTAAATTAAATGGATTTTCATATAAATCATATTTTGAAGGAAAATATGGTGATATTAAAACTGAATATACAGATCAGGAACATACTAGTGGTAAAGCAAAACACTATGATTTTACTGGTAAAGAAATAGATCTTAATAAGTATAATAATGAATTTGATGGTGTTAGAGAGATATTTAATGTTGAAAAACAAGGTGATCATTTCAATATAAAATATAAAGTTATTTATAAATTAACTAAAGAAGTGGTTATAGAGCAAGATGCAGAATATAAGATACCGGATTCTAATTTATTTGAATTAGAATTTAAAGATACTATATTAAATACTATTGATGATTTATTTACTAAGGTTGCTAAGGAGTTTAATAAAATAGACTTTGAAACACAGTTTCAAGATAAAATTGCTCAAATCTTGTATTCAGTAATAAATGATGTTTTAAGCTCCGATAATCCTTTTGATAATTTAAAATTAATACGTTCTTACTCAACACAATTAGAACCATTGATTGATAAAGCATTAAATAATCCAGAATTGTCAAAATATATAACCGATGAATCTTTATCAAATTATTTAAATTATATTAAAAAGAGTAAACAAAAATCTATAATATTTTTTTTAATTAGAAAAGAGCAACCATTAATATGGAATAAGTTTTTACAACTAGATAACCCAGAAAGACTAGAAGCACTAGCAGATTTAGGAGAGGAAGATTAATATGATTAAAAAGTTTGAATTATTTGAAGCAGAAAAATGGAATATAAAAAATTGGGAGCAATTTGATATATGGGGCAGCCGAGTGCCAAAATTTGTCGAAAAACTAGCTAAATCAGATGAACAATATGCTGCTATGTCGGAAACTGATTTCTTAAAAAGAGTTCGTGAAGTTGCCGAAACGGGTAATTTAGAAGATACTAAAGCTAAACAATTGTATAGTAGATTTTATACTTTAGTTAAAAACAAAGGCTTAGATGTCGCAAAGGAAAAATTTAAAGAAATAGATCCTTATTATAGTAAACTTAAAGAAAAAGAAAGTAAAACTATTGCCGCTAAAAAACAGACAAAAGATATAGGAAACGCTGTAAGAGATAGTCTTCCTAGTAGAAGTGTTGTTAGTAAATTAATTAATAACTTATTGTTGACTGGAGAAGTTAGAGCTGTTTTTAATAAATTAAGTTTACCACCATTATTTACTGAAAATTATACTGAGACTGTATATAATCCATCTAAAACAGGTGGTAGTAGTATTTTAATTATGGATAGTGATGAAGAATATAAAACAATAGCTTCTAAACTTAGATTTTCACTATTAAGTAAAAATACTCCATTAAAATACCAAAAAGCAGATAGCAAAATAAATAATACAAAACGTAGGAACGATAGACCTATAATGCATGAAGATGAGGATGATTTTTATTCATTTACATCAAAAGAACATAATCCATATATCAATAGTTATTTAAGTAGCCATATTAATTTAGCACCTCCGAGAAATAAAGATATTAATGGTAAAGTAATAGCTGATAGAACAAAATGGCGAGATAATTGGATATTAAATGTTCGTTTAGAATTAAAAATTAATGCTCTCTATTTTAGCAATAAAATTAATGAAACAATCATTAATAAGAACATACATCTAAAAATAGAGAAGCCTTTTTTATATTCATATCAACCCGGTATAAGTTTAGACGATCCAGATTATATATATTGGTTAGATTATGAAAAAATATTAAAAGATGCATATACTCAATTAAAAGAATATATTCTAAGTGAGGAGTTTGAAAATACTATACAAGAATATAGAAATAAGGCATTAGAAAATACAGTAGTAGAAATAATGAAGTTAAAAAATAAAGCTGGAATATTAAATGGTATTAGAAAAGATTTACCTGATTTATGGTCTAAACTTTTATCAAAATATTCTAACCCTGATAGACTTGAAGCTTTAGCTGACTTAGATGATGAAGATTAAATATTAATTTTTTATATATACTTAATGAAACACCTTAAATTATTTGAAAACTTTTTAACTAAAACTAATTTACATAGTCTTTTACCAACTAAAGAAGATTTAATTGAATTAATTGATGATGAATTATTAAATTTCAAATTTAGGCAATCTTGCCAAGCACATGCTTATCCACAATTAATAGCTGATAAGCTACTTAGTAAAGAATTTGATTTAAGTGATAAAGGAACAGATACAATTAAAATTGCAATAATTTCTAATTTAGAAAGTAGGTATTCTTTTGATAAAACAAAACAAGGATTAGAAGAGTTATCTAGAAGATTAGGCAGAGAAGCAGATATAGAAAATATAATGGACGATTTAATTGAGATGGAATCTCAAGAAGAAATTGATTCAACCACAAGACATATCATTTCTTCTAGTTTAATTTTGGATATATTATTAATAGAAGATGTGATAGACGAAAAATCTTCTTTGCTTATAAGAGTAGAAGGTAAATTTGTAGTAAAGTATGATGATTTTGCGGCATTTACTTGCCCGATTGAAAAGCAAGATATATCAGGAGAACCTTCTAAAGAAGATATAATTAATTTAATAAAGGAAGTTTTATCGGAAATAAGCACTTTGACCATAGGCGAATTAGACGAATTAAAAGAAAATTAATTCGTTTTTCTAAAACATTTTTCATATCTTTGTCTATTAATAAATATATATGCACTTAGTCCCTATATAGAAAAAATATGACATAATATGGCTTATAATCTATTTTTAGACGATAATTTTACGCCTCCGCAAATAGCGGATCTACATAGAACAGATACAAAGGATAAAACAAGGTATAGAACTTATCGTTGGGTAATAGTTAAAACTTATGACGAATTTATTTCAACTATAAAAGAAAAAGGATTACCAGACATAGTATCTTTTGATCACGACTTAGACCCAGAACACTATGATTTAATTTTTAATGACGAAAATTGGAATAAAAAAGATGAAGATATCATAATTGATTATGATATCTTCATCAATAAAACTGGTTATCACGCAGCGGAATGGTTAATAGAATATTGTGCTAATAAAGGTGTTCAATTACCAATTTGTTTAGTGCATTCGCAAAATCCGGTTGGAAGAAGGAATATTAGTAATTTATTATTTTAATCTTGTTTTGTAATGTTTTTTTCTTTTTCTTCATCAGTTAATAATTCAACCTCATTACCAACAACAGAAATGCCATCCATTTCATCAGCAGTAAATACTTCAGCAGCATGTTTATCGGTTGATTGTGGCTTTAAATCATCAGTTGATACATCAGCTTTTTTAACTTTATGTTGTTGGAATGTTTTTAATCTTTTCATATTATTAGTTAATTTTAATAAAGTATATATTAAATGAAAAACACCGAACTTTTAAAAAATCAAATAATTTTCTTTCGCAACCAAAAGAAAAGACAAATCGAAGAATTACATATTTCCAAAGAAAAAGGCGACATTAGCGATTTTGACTATAATATGTGTTTAAAAAGTAGACAAGGAGCTTTATCCGCACTTGATCTAAACTTAGATGATATTAATTTATCTACTAAGATAATGGATGACTTAAAAATGTATTTTGTAGCAAAGAATAGTTTAGAAGTAAACTTTTTAGATAAACAAGACAAAAATATAAGTTTATTTCATCTAACTTCAGGTGCCGCTGATCAATTGATGTTATTACTTACGGTTCCTGAAAATCCACTATCAGCTTGTCCTCTAAATGTAGATATCTTATTAAGTCAAAGTATTAATAAACTTAATGAAGAATTGGAAACAGCAATTAATGTAAAGGATAAAAAGAAAATTGCTGATATAAAGGCGGATATAAAGATTACAAAAGAACTTTACGATAAAAATTTAGCACTTTTAAAAAATGGATAAATTAAAAGTAGCTTTTTACTATTATTACTTTACTGATTAATCTTCTTTATCCTTGCTATTCTTTTGTGTTCCGAAATAATAAGAAAATATCATTAAGGTTAATGTTTTAATTAAATCAAATAATTGGGTGCTCATTTCTTCGGTTAATAACTTAATCTTAAATGCAATTATTTTATCAACAATAAATACACCGACTAAAGCAGCAAATACCATTAATATAAATCTTACTAATATCTCTTTGGTTTCATGTATAAAAAGTTTATTAACATAAACAACAGAACCTATAACAAAAGCTAATGCCATTATAATACCGGCAATCATTACCCATAAATTATCACTACTAAACATAAAGTATATATACAATAAAAAAAGCCTGTTTTAAAACAGGCTTTTTTTATGCAAAAATTATTGTAAAGTTTTCATAACGGAAGTTAAGAGTTTCATTAACATACTTCTTAAAATTATCTGGAGCCATTTTATAACTTGAATCATTATAATCTGTGCTTTCAGCGGAAGCTACATTACCATTTTGAAATGCCATTTCAAACTTTAACCCATCAACATATTTACATATTTCTTCTTGTAATAATCCAAATATTCTTGCATTTTTTTCTCCTTTAATAGAGGTTTCTTTAATTATTAATTTCATATATAATTTTTTATTTTATATATCTTTTAACCTTTCCTCTAATCTAACCCAAATTGAAAAGAAAATACTTATATTTAATATATAAAAGAAATAAATATAATAAATGAAAGAATGTAGTAATTGTCATTTAGTTAAGGAGTTGGTTGAATTTGAAATAACAAGAAATCAATGTCAAGAATGTAGGAAAATGCTAAAGAAAAAATATTATCTTGATAATAGGGAAAGAGAATTGCTAAAGTGCAAAAAATATAGAGAAGAAAACAAAGATAAAATAAAAGAATCTGATAAAAAATATTACGAAAGTAATAAGGAAATTGTTAAAAACAGAGTTAAATTATATTCAAAAAATAATGTGGATATCATAAAACAAAAGAAAAAAGAATATTATATTGAAAATAAGGATAAATTTAAAAAATATTCATTAGATAATAAAGATATAAAAAGAGAAAAAAGGAGAAAATACGATAAGGAAAATAGAGAGAAAATAAATGAATACCAGCGAAATTATTTTAAAGATCGTAGAGAAAATGATCCATTATTTAAATTATCTGGAAATATAAGAGGACTAATTAAAGTAGGTTTAAAAAATAAAGGATACAATAAAAAATCCAAAACAAAAGATATATTAGGATGTTCTTTTGAAGATTTCAAGTTATATATAGAAAATAAATTTGAATCATGGATGTCATGGGATAATTATGGTAAATATAATGGTGAAGTAAATTACGGCTGGGATATAGATCATATAATTCCATTAAAGATAGCTAAAACCGAAGAAGAATTATTAGAATTGAGTAATTTTAATAATTTGCAACCATTGTGTAGTAAAATTAACAGAGATATTAAACGTGACTTATATTTTCAATAAGTCTAAGATTGCCTATATTATTTTCTATATAATTTATATATCTTTGTAAGTAATGGTTTAATATATTCAAATCATGTTTTGGGTTTCTATTTAAAAAATTTTCTAAATCAGAATAATTTTTTATTATACCATTTTTTGTGTATGAATCAGACTCATATTCATCTATTAAGGAAAAAATTTGTCCAAATTGAAAGGCTATAGTTTTTTTAATATCTTCTTTCTTTTCTTTTTTATCGGTAAATTCCGTCATTTTTACAAAGTTAATTTTCTTTAATACTTCTAACTTAAGTAGTAAATTACCTCGTAAAGCAGATTTAATTTCCTTTCTTAATTCGGTTCTTGAATAGAAGGTAATAATAAATCTAGCTACTCTTAAAATTTTTTCATTTACATCTCTTTCAACTGGTTCAAGAATAGGATTAGGAAAAACTTGCTTATGCAAATCGTATGTATAATAAAGACAATTATTTAATTCTTCAGTTGTTCCTTTAAAACAATTAATAATCTTATTGTTATTAACGGTAATTAGATTACAATTAATTTCTTTATCAGGATAAATTAAGCTTAATTGTTCGTTAAAGCTTTTACAGATGTTATGAGCTTTATCTATATCGGTAGGTATAGAATCAACTTCAACTAGTATATCGTAATCAAGGCTATTTTCGGAGCCAAATAAATAATATTTCATACAACAAAATTACGAAAAAACTTTGATAATTCAAAAAATTAACTTAATTTTGTGATATGAGCGATTGGGCTATTTCTTCAACAACTAAAATGATATGTATTCATCTACCTGTTATTAACAGACCAAACTTAATTATAGGAAAGGTATATGATGTGAGAAGAACTACACTTAAAGATGGTAGAAAAAGATTTGCGGTAAAAACAGAAATTAATTCTATATTTATAAGTGACGACAATGGTTCAATGTTTATACCACTTGCCGATTGGCGAGAACAACAAATAGACTCTATACTAAATGATGAATAAATATGTTTGTATTAAAGCTGGAAATGGATGGAGCTTACCACATTATTCAGTTAAAGTTGGTGAAATATATCTATGTAAAGAATCAATTTACTCACCTGAGTATTACGAAACATCAGAGATGATAGCGTATTTCTATTATATTGGATTATTCGATAAATCTAATTTTATAACACTTGCCGATTGGCGAGAAAAACAAATTAATTCAATTTTAGAATAATGGAACTTAATTCGGAAGCAGCAAGAGAAATTACCAAAATATGCTTAAGACCATATTATGGTGATTTATATGATAAAACAATAGATACTCTAACATTTGAAAGAAGTGATTTTAGAGGAAATCCAACATTCTATCATGCTAAGCCTGATAGATACCATGATCAAAAAGGCGTATATAATATAAGTAAATATTTTATTTTTGGTATAAAAGAAAATAATATAGATATAAATACTAATATAATTAGAACTGTAAGATTTGAATTAGAAACTGGAAAATACTGGGACCATAATGATTTTACCGGTAAATCACAAGAAATTCAAAAACCTTATAATTATAATTTCAACAAAAAATTAGATTTTGAAACTAATTTGGTAAAAATATTAGCCGATTGGCGAGAAAAACAAATAAATTCAATTTTAGAAGATTAACCAAATATTTTATCCCATACTAATTTTTTTAAATCTTTTGATTTATTTATATCCATTTCCCATAAATATATAACTTTATATCCTTCATTGATTGCTATAATTCTTTTTTTAGCATCTTTTTCCCATACGTCAGTTACTTTAGTATTTGGTTTGTATGGTAAATTAACCGTATCATTTAATCCATATTTATAAGGATTGCAATGCCAGTAATCATCATTAACTTCAACTAGAATTTTAGTATTTGAAATTTTAATATCAAATAATCTACCTTTAAGTGGAAATTGCGTTTGATATGGTATCATTAATTCGTTTAAAACATCGGTAATAGTTGTTTCAACACTGGAAGTTCCTTCATAACGATATAATTTAGCTTTATATTCATCAGTTAGATTTTCCCAATATTTTTTAATGCTTTTTGTTTGTTTTTTAACTCTTTCTGCATTTTCTTCTTTGGATAAATTATTCCAAGCAAAATTATTTTCTAATATCCATTTCTTAAAATGTTCATCTTTGAAAATATTATCTACGCCATAATTTTCTATAAATGTTTTTTTCTTTTTTTCTTTTACTAATTCTGTTTTTGATACATTATCAACTCCATATTTTAAAATACATGTATTTTTATATTTTTCCTTAGATATTAAATTAGCACTTTCTGTGATATTGCGTTTAGGAATATTAAAATATTCTAATAAATATAATATAGATTTATAATCTATATTATATTTATTTTTAATATCTGGTAAGCTCATTAGATTATTTAAATAATCTTCTTCAAGTTTTTCTTTTTTTAATAAAGGAAAATTCTTAGAGAGAAATAAAAACTTTATTTCCTTCTTATCAGAAGTTGTTTTATATTTACAACCGTATATATGTGGATCATTACCTACATTTTTTTCACAAAAAGGACATATTCTGCTCATAATTTATATATTAAAAATAAATACTGAAAAGTTTGTTTTTTATCTATTTTTTCAGTATTTTTGTAGTATGTCAAAATATCCAAAAACTCTTCATTTACCTTGGTCTAAAGGACTTCTGAATGACGATAGAATGTCAAAAGATATATCTGGTCTTATTGGTATATCTATTGTAATTACAGAAAAATTAGATGGCTCTAATACTGCTTTTACAAATAAACATGTTTATGGTAGATCTCATGTTGCGCCGACTGAAAATGAATGGGATGCAAAAGTAAGAGAATTACATTCTATATTAAAACACTCTATATCCGAAGATTTATATATCTTTGGTGAAGCTATGTCTGCTATTCACTCTATAGAATATACTAACCTAACTTCTCATTTTTATATGTTTGGAGCTAGATATCAAGGCACATGGTCATCATGGGAAGAAGTAGAAGATTATGCATTTTTGTTGGATTTACCAACTGTTCCTGTTTTATTTAAAGGTATTATTAATTCCGAAAAAGAGTTACAAGAATTAACTGAAAAATTAGTAAAAGAAGAATCAGTATTAGGTGGTCAAAGAGAAGGTATAGTTTGTAGAGTTCAAAGACAATTTACAGATGACGAATTCGAAACTTGTGTCGCTAAATGGGTTCGTGCTAACCATGTGACTACAAATGAACATTGGCAAAAAAATTGGAAATTCGCTAAAATTAAAAACTATTAATATGTTAGAATTAACTGGTAATTTTATTATTGACTTAAATAACTTTGAAAAGTTAAGTCGTGAAGTTGGTTATTATAATTGTAAATCTAATCAAAAAGATGAAGACGGTAATTATGATGAATATCATATTGAAAAATATGAAGAATTGCGTGAAAAACAATTAGATATACAAGCACTATTAATTGAAAAATATGGTAAATGATTCTATTTAAAAAATATAGCTCAATACCAAAATACTTGGAAAGATTTACTATCTTAAAAGTATTTAATCTACATATTAGAATTCATAAGCTACTATCCGAAGATAAAACTCCATTTTATCATAGCCACCCATTTAGTTTTTTATCCATTATATTAAATGGTGGATATACAGAAGAATATCTAGTAGGCAACGACATTATAACAAAAGAATATAAAAGATTTAGTTTTATTATAAGGAATAAAGAAACTTATCATAAAATCAAATCAGTAAAGCCGAATACTAAAACACTATTCTTTGCGATTGGGAATACTAAAAAATGGCATTTAAAATCTATTGAGCCACATATCAGCAGACCCGAAAATGGGATATACAAACGTGTTATAAATAGCAAAGAAGTATATTCTAAATGTCAAGACGGTATGTATTACATTGGCTCTACTAATATACTAGAAGCAACAAACGAAACCAGATTATCAATATATCAAGATGATACTTTAACTTTTCTTTAACTTTTCTTTTCTTATCTTTGCTTATGAAAAAATATTATTTTTACTTCGATGAAGGTGGTGCATTTGGTAATGCGAATGTTTGTATATCTACGAAAAAATTACATATATGTTGAATCGAGATATGATTCACATATATGTAATTATTTTTTCGGTAGACTAGAAATAACATCTATAACAAGGCATCTACAACTATTTAAAATAGCATATCCAAAATGCGATATTGTATATGATATTCTATCAGATATTAATAACCTGTATTTAAATAATGATGAACAAATTTTCGCCTTATAGGTGCATAAAATAAATATAAAAATGGCTAAAGTAAAATTACCTATTGGTATAAATGAAGAAAATTGCCTCTTTTTAGAAGGAGACGAAAACATAGACGAAGTATGTTTAGGTTATTATAGCGATTGGGATGAAAATATCCTTTATTTCAACTATAATGGTATTTATTACCATTTTGAAGGAGAAGAACTTTATATATCCGATTGTGAAGAAGTAGATTTAGCTAAAATAGCTAAAAAGGCAAAACAAAGTAAAATCAATAAAAAAGATTTTATAAGAAAAAATAACCTTTATAGACAAGAAGATAAATTAAATATGCAAGTTCCTTACATATTAGCCGGCGCATCTTATAAATTATCTTTATCCGAAGACGAACTATACGAGTTAAGAAAAACTGATAGAGCTAGATATGATAAAATAGCGGAAGATATGAAAGCAGCAAGTATTAGAATAGGCGAAATAACTTTAAATGCCGCCAGAGAAATAGAAGAAATAGTTTTCAAGCTAACAGAGAATATATAGTATATAAGTAGTATATAGTATATCATGATGTTGACGATCTTTTAGAAGATTAATATAGGACAAGAAATCCCACTAAAGCTTTAGTGGGATTTTTTTTTATTTCTCTGGGAATCTAATTAATTTTCCAATATATTTAGCCATTATTTCATTATTCCTATTAATTTGAAATCCAAAATTAAAATATAGATTTTTCAATCTTTCTAAATCTGAACCAAATCTATCTGTAGGTGATAAAGTAATTATTAAACCTTGTTCATCAGCAAAATCTGTTAAATCTTTCATAAAAGCTTTTGCAATACCTTTTCCCTTTAAATCATCTGGGACTTCAATCATAGATAAATAAATTGAATCATAGTATCTAGGCACTAAATCTATCTTACAACCTACTTTAACATACTTTCTTTTGATGTTATTTAACATACTTTGTAATACTCTATCTTCAAATAATTTTAAATATTTCATTAGATTATATATTAAAATTAAAAATTATTTTCACAAAGCGCATTTTTTAAGAATTTTTTAGTATCTTTGTGCTAATTAAAATTGAAAATTAACTAAATGGATAATAAAATCAACAAAAAAGTGGTGTGTCGTGTGGCTCCCAGCCCAACTTCAAGTTATGGCTTACATGTCGGAAACATCCGAACTATGCTGTTCAACTATTTATATGCAAAGCAAAATGGTGGAACTTTCTATCTTCGTATTGAAGATACCGATCAAGATCGTTTCTGTGATGGATCTGAAGAATTAATTAAGAAAACTCTTGATTGGCTCGGTATAGAAGCTGATTTCGCACCTTGGACTGAGAATCAACCATACGGTGCTATGCGTCAATCGGAGAGAGATTATACTAAGTATATTCAGTATTTATTGGATAATGATTATGCTTATTATGCATTTGATACCAAAGAAGAATTAGATTTACTAAGGAGCGCAGCAGAAGTTAATAAGGAAAATTTCTCTTATTGTCACTCTAATCGTATGTCTTTGAAAAATTCTCTATCGCTTTCGGCTGATGAAGTAAAGGTATTATTAGATAATAAAACACCTTATACTATTCGCTTTAAAGTGACTCCGGGTCAAACAATTACTTTTACTGATATTGTGCGTGGTGAAGTATCATTTGATTCATCTTTAATGGATGATAAAGTGTTAGTAAAAACTTCTGGTATACCTACTTATCACTTAGCTAATATATGTGACGATCATGATATGGAAACTACACATACTATGCGTGGCGAAGAGTGGCTTCCTTCTACACCATTACATATAATGATTTATGCTGCATTTGGTTGGGATTGTCCACAATTTGCGCATTTGCCATTAGTATTGAATCCAGCGCCTTTGAAGGGTAAACTTTCTAAAAGAAATGCTGTTAAACTAGGTTTCCCTATCTTTCCATTTGGTGGCGATTCACCAGAAGGCTATTTGAAGGGTTTCGTTGATGCTGGTTATGATCCAGAAGCAGTAATTAACTTCTTATTGTTGCTTGGTTGGACGCCACATAATGCAGAGCAAATAGGTGAAATAATGTCTATTGAAGATGGTATTAAGCATTTTGATATTCATCATATTCATAAAGCGGGTGCAAGATATGATATTGATAAATTAAGATTTTTCAATGGTTATTACTTGCAGAATAAAACTTCTAATGAAGAATTACTGAGGCATGTTAATTTTGGTGATTCTAATTTTACTAATGAAGAAATGTTAGAAATACTTGATATGGCTAAGAAGAGGTCGCATTTTAAACATGAAATGCAGCATGTAGTAGATATATTTATTAATCCAATTAAATTGGATGAAAAACAAATAGCTTCTATTACGGATTTGCATAAGCAAACTTTATCTACTTTTATAGAAATTATTTCTAATGGCAATGATTGGGAACCTAATTATATTAAGCAGTCTATTTCAGATGCTTGTGAAAAAACAGGTATTAAATTGGGTAAATTGATGCCTGTAGTGAGAACAGTGTTAGCAGGTGGTATAACTGGACCAGATATGATGTCATTTATGACAATAATTGGCAAAACAGAATGTATTAACCGTATTAATGCGTATCAAATAGTAGAAGCATAACTTTTACTAACCAGCAATGTAGCTCAATTGGCAGAGCCCATGAATTGTATCATGGTGATGCAGGTTCGAATCCTGCTGTGTTGGCTATGTTTAATGAAGATAATAGTGGTTTTATAAATTTTCCTATGGAGCATCCAAAGATAGCTTCCATAGATTCGGGCAAAACACTTGTGTATATAGTGGTATATGACCCATATAAGAGAAAGGTGAGGGATTCAAAAATGGAGAATATTAATTTATTTTCTCCAGGTGTTTTTGTATCCGATGATGTAATTGCAAGACCTCCTATTCATACGGATGAAGGTTCGTTAGATGAATTAATAGATGCGCATAAGGAACAAAATACTTATGATTCTATGTATTTCCCTAATTTTAGTTCCGATGTAGAGTGGAAAAGGCAAATGTCTATTAATTTAGTAAGTTCTATTTGTGTAGGATGGTCAAATTATTCATTTGAATTTAGGAATGATATAAGATTTTGGAATGCTACATTTAAAGATTTAACTAATGAGGGTAAGAATCTGTATTATAGTATAAAAAAATTACATAATAATAAAGAGGTAAGAATTTTAACTTTTAGCACAAATTAGTGTTTTTTGGTATTTATTTTTAATATATAATTTAATAAAAAATATTAAAAATATGAAATACATTTTACAACATCCAATACACGAAACAATGAATGCGTGGACTAATCCAGCAGAAACTCATGCTGAAAGAGATACAACTTATACTCATGCTGACGCTGAGAAATATAGTGGTTCTGGTACACAACCAAAAAAACCTGTAGAAGGTGAACATCATTTATCTAATGATGCTATGCATAAACCTGAAACTAAGTCAATTGCTGGTCAAAATGGTCCGGCAGAATCTGATGACGATCAACATATATCAGATATAGCTGCTCAAAAAGCTAATGCTAAATCAATTGCGGGTCAAAATGGCACAGGATATACAGATGAGGAACAAAGGTTATCTGACATCGCTGAAAATAAAATTACTCGTTTCGCTGATTTCCAAGTTAAATAATTTCCAAAATAATCCTTTTTTTTAACCCAATCTAAATTAGATTGGGTTTTTTATTTATATGAGAAAAAAAATTCTAAAATATTTCATAAAATTTTGTTAAAGTTAAAAATTTTGCTTAGATTTGTAAAACAAACAACGACAATAAGACTTATGGCATATACTAGAAAAACAAAAGACGTTCACATTTCACCAAAATTGATGGATATTTTACAAAAAATATCACACAAATCCGAGATAGCTAAAAAGCTGTTAAAAACAAAAATATCTAAAGAAGATTTAGTAGATGAACCAGTTGACTATTTAACTGTTTCAAAGGAAGACCCTTCCAAAATTTCTTATGCCTATCCAGAAAAGTTAGATAAGATTGCTCCCGAAGACTATTGGACTTTTAAAGGTAGAGTTCAAGCAAAACCTGCTGCTGCAATGAAAAAAGTTCTTAAAGACTTAGAAGAAAAAGAACTAGATTTATTTACCTCTCTTTACAAAGCTGCAACCGCTATTAAAGAGTTTGACTTTCAAGTTATATCTGGTGATGATATACAGAAATATTACAATGGACGTTCTTATAAGAATGTTGGTGGTAGTTTATACAATTCGTGTATGAAATATGATCATTGTAATGAATTTTTTCAAATATACACAGATAATCCAGAAGTATGCCAAATGCTTATTATGCTTGATAATGATGGTTATTTGATGGGTAGAGCTTTACTTTGGAATACAGTTGATGTAGAAACAGGTAAAGAGATTAAAGCAATGGATAGAATCTATTGTGCTAATGATGAAAAAAACTTACATTATTTTAAAGAGTGGGCTGACGAAAATGGTTATATTCATAGAAGAAACCAAAAATGGGCTGATTGTATGTATTTTGAATCATATGGTAAAACTATTAAGCATAAACTATCAATTAAGCTAAATAAGCCAGAAAGTGGTAAATATCCATATGTAGATACATTTAAATTCTTGGATGAAAAGAATAGCATTATATCTAATTTCTTGCCACAAGAAAAAGACAATATTCGTATATTAACTGATAATAATGGTAGAACTGTAGGTAATAATACATTAGCTTTAGATGATATCAATGATACTTATGAAAATAATGATAGATTAGTTCGTTTGGATTATCCTGTTAATGGAGTTTATTTGAGAACACTTGGTGAAAACTTAATGTATTCTGAAGCTATGGGTAGATATATGTTGAAAGCTCATTCAACATATGATGAAGATTCAAGTGATTATATTTTCAATGAGGAATATACTCAATATAACGATATGGACGCTATTAACAATAGAAGAAATCGTTATGGTAGGGGCACCAAAAAGAAAACTAATTATACAAATGAGTGGGAAGTAGTTGAAGCAAACCCGGTTGGTTATCAAGCTTATATAAATGCGGCTCACTATGCAATATTTGATGCAAATGACATGCAACCAGCAGCACAACCAGCGGTAGACCCAGCAGCCGAGCCAGTCGAAGTAGGTTTTGCTGGTAATTATCTAATAGATAACATTGTAAGAGCTAGGGGTAGAGGTAGAGCAGCGAGAATAAATCCTTATGATAACCCCGCTGAAAATCAATTGGGATAATAATTTAAAACTTTTAAGCACATTTTTCATATATATTAGTATATGGAAGATGTGCTTAATAAACTAAAAGTATTTGATGATTCTAATTTCAAATTCGACCCTGATTTACATAAATATACCTTAGACGGTGAACATTTTATATCTGTCACACAATTTATATCTAAGTTTCACAAACCGTTTGAAACAGATTTTTGGTCTAAAAAGAAAGCTGAAGATGCTGGTGTTTCACAAGATGAAATATTATTGGAATGGAAAAAACTAAATGATAGAGCTAATTTTGTAGGCTCATCAATGCATAACTGGATCGAAAATTATTATAATAAACTATGGCAAGAACTACCATCTGATTTAGATGTTATTGATAGAATTAATAAGTTCAATAAGATTTATGCTTCGGATTTATTTAAATTAAATCCTATTAAGTTTGAGCAACGTATATTTTCTAGGAAATGGAAAATAGCAGGTATGATGGATGCATTATTTGAATATAAAGGAAATATCTTTATACTAGACTGGAAATCCAACTCTAAGTGGACACATGATGGACATGATAAAGGTAGATTCGAACAGCTGCTTTATCCATTTAATGATTATTATAAAAATCATCTAAATGAATATTCAATACAAGTAAGTTTATATAAACTAATTCTTAAAGAAGTCGGAGTCAACATAAAAACCGCCTATTTAGTGCATATACCTTCTTATGAAGACGCTACAATATACAAGACACACGATTTTTCAGATATATTAGAAAAATACTTAACACAGGAACAAATAAATGGGAAGAATTAATAGAAAAAATTGGACTGGACAAGACATGGGAATCTTAAACAAAGGTGGGTTTACAGATTTATTTGATAATGCGATAAAAAGTGTTTATCGTATAAATGATGATGAATACGATAATATATGTGATTTAGCAAGTGATGATGAATTTGATATCTTATTAGAGGAAAAAAAGAATTATAAGCAAAAGAAGCAAGTTATATTAATACTTAACAAATATATAAAATATGATAATTGATCAAACAGCGTTAGATTCATTAGTCCAGATTTACAGAAATGGCACTAAAAAGTGGCAACAAGACGAGTTTTTCCTTGAAGATTGTGCTTATTATGAGGGTAGAATTAAGAGAGCGTGTGAAGTTTTAAAATGCAACGTTCCGTTTACACACATAACACAATTCGATTCGGAAAATCTAATTATTTGTTATGACTATGGTTATTATAGTTGGGATTAAAAAGCGGCTCATTTGAGCCGCTTTTTTTATGGTCTTAAGTATTCTACTTCCATATATGTAGCATAATAAGAAGGATATATAATTTTGCTACTACCGCTATCTTGTTCAATATAAGCAAAGATATAATCATAACTACCAACTCCGTCTAAATATTTATAATTTGCTGCTGTATTTGTGCTACTGTCCTCGCCATTATTTTATATTATAAAGTTTGAGCTAAAATTACATCCCCTAATGAAAATGACAATGGACTGCCTGTTGTTGGAGTTAGTGTTGAGCTATAAGGAGGAGATATTAATTGGGTGAAATCTTTGCCCAAAATATATGTATATCCATCTTTAGTTATTGATATAATAGGCCAATTAAAGAAAGGATCCTGCATATATGATAAATCACCTGGAGAAAACGAATCAATACCTATTATCCTTACAATACAACCACTACCTATACTAGGATATACCGCTTGTGTAGCTACGCCTAAAGCAGCACTATACCCTGTTCCTGTATCCCCGCCATTTGATAATCCAGTAATACCACCTGAACCATTTATTGTTGTTACAAAAAATTGAGCATTACCACTACCTCCGCTAATCAATATTGAATCACCTACAGCATATCCTGACCCTGCGGTAGTTATAACTATTTTAGATGTTATCAATGCGGCAGAAGCACCTACTGTTAGTATAGCATGTGGAGGTGGCTTTGTACCTGCTGCTCCTGTTGCTCCTGTTGCTCCTGTTGGCCCAGCAGGGCCTCCTTGAGGCCCTGCTGGGCCAGTAGCTCCTTGGATCCCTTGACTACCTTGTGCACCTTGTGAACCAGTTGCTCCCTGCACACCAGTAAATCCCTGTGAACCAGTAGCTCCCTGAACTCCTTGTGGACCAGTAGCTCCCTGAACTCCAGTAGTTCCCTGGTTTCCTTGTGAACCAGTTGCTCCCTGCACACCAGTAAATCCCTGTGAACCAGTAGCTCCCTGAACTCCTTGTGGACCAGTAGCTCCCTGAACTCCAGTAGTTCCCTGGTTTCCTTGTGTGCCTTGTGGACCTTGTAAACCTCTCAATCCATTTGTTCCAGCAGTTCCTTGTGGACCTTGATAACCTCTTTCACCATCTACACCAATTGAACCTTGTGCACCGACATTACCTATATCTCCTTGTGCTCCTCTTGGACCTTGTCTACCCTGTGTGCCTTGTGTTCCTGCTTGACCAATCGGACCTCTAACTCCTTGTGGACCTTGATTTCCGTCATTGCCTCTTGGACCGGCTGATCCGGTTGGACCACCTTTTACTGCTAAATCTTGAAGATATAGTAAATTGCTATCCATTTCTTCAATGGTTAATTTACTACCTTTTTCTTCTCTTGTTATAAATGAATATGTTGGCATTTTATATTTTATTTTTATTCAAAGTAATCTTCACCATAATTATTATCAATATAATCATTAATAGATGGATTTTGTTTTATTAGTAATTGAACACCAGCTTTATATTTATCTAATAAACTCATATTTGGGTTATTTAATAAAACTTTTGTATCAGTATCAAAAGCTCCAATTTGAACTTCTAATATTATATCTTTAGCTATACCAGATATACCAGCTTTATTTGATTTAGTAGCATCTATCGCTGATAATTGGTATAAATCGGTATTATCATAATATTTATAAGTTGAAGCAAACGAGTAGGTAATACCATGGTAATTTACTTCATTTTTTCTTTCTAATTCAACAAATTTACCTAATAATTCATTATCAACGACATCATATATTTTTTGTCCAATTTGAAAAACATTATTTATATCATAATAATCTTTCAACCTATAATTGAAAATAGTTTCAGTATTATTAGTGGCTACTTTCCAGCTTTCTTGTTTCAAAACAGGAATATTATTCCATTTGCGAATATCTGTTTTGAAATAAATAGAAAAAACATCTTGTAATAAAACATACTCATTATTCCTAATTATATCATCAATATAATTATAATATACCAAATAAGAATCATTACCTTTTTGAGATATTGAAATTATCTTATTAAAAATTGCTTTGACTCTTTTAGTTCTTTTATTCATATTATGCTTGTGCCGCTGGTGCTGCCGCTGGTGTTGCCGGATTAGCACCACCCATTATTTGATTAATTTGTTCTACTTTATCTTTATTTGCTTCATTTCCGATAAAATCAGCAAAAGTTGCTACTTTACCCATTTTATCTTCATCATTAGCTATTTTTCCCAAAGCTTCTTTAGCTTTTTGTGCATTTTGACCCGCTTCACCTGGTTTAGCTTTAGCTGGACCAATTATATCTTCATATCTTTTCTTAATATTAGGTTGATTATTCTTATCTAAAAACGTAACAGCATCATCACCATCTTCTGGTTTAACCTCATGTATTTTTTTAATACCAACCACCGTTGTTTGTTCTTCAGGTGCTTTTTTTACATCAAACTCTTCTTTTGTCTTATCTTTTAAAAGATAAATAACTGGGTCACCAGAATCAAGAAACTCTTTTAATCTATCATAAGTCATTGTAGCCTCTTGTTTTACATCAACGCCACCTTTTTGTTGCGCCGCTTTAATATCATCTTCTTTAATAGTTCTAACGAATTTTTGCATTTCTTGGAATATATTAATAGTAATCCAATTAATTACCTTTTTCTTATCTATTTTATCTTTAATAGGCATAACAGCTTTTAATCCTTTTAAGAAATTATTGTCTATAAACTTACCAGAAGTTCCGTCTCTATCAAACTTGTTATTAGTTGGATTATAATTAATTTTTTTAGAAATATAATTTCTAGATAAATTAATAATATATTCAAAAGCTATTCTTTTAGCCTTTATTTTATCTCCTTGTAATGCTTTGTCGTTGAATAAATTACCTATACCTTGTTTACCTAATACACCAGTAGTAGGATTAAGTAAATCATTAATAAAATTTTTAACCGTATCATCAGTAATAACTTTATTTTTATTAAACGTATCTAATTCCATTTTAAAAATAGAATTAGGAGATGTTACATTAAAAGTATTATTGGCTATATACTCTTTAATTTTGTTAGGATCATTTTCTAATCTTGTAATTTCTTCACCCATCTTTTTCCAAAGACCTTTGAAGAAATTAACAAGTCCTCCCAATAGTTCCTCATTTAGAGGCATTTCGTTAAACTTATAGACTTTCATATTGTTATATATTAAAAAATAAAATCTTAAACTTTTATAGCATTAAGCATAAAAATTAAAACGAAACAAAGTAAAATATGACTTGGAAAGAATACCTACCATTAGCAGAAAAAACATTATCCACACAATTTAATTGTAGTGAAGAAATAGACCAAAAATTATTACACGCAATAATCGGCGCTCTAACCGAAGTTGAAGAATTATTAGCAAACTATGAAAGCGGTAAACTTGTTGTAGATGTAGATAAACAAGGTTCAGTTGCTGAAGAATCAGCAGATATATTTTGGTATTTATCAATCTTATTTAGAGAACTAAATATTGCGGAACCTACAACTACCGATCATTCATTTGTCATTGATTCATTTGGGATAAATAGTCAATTTGATATATTAACCGAATTCACAAAACAATCTCTAAAATTCTTAGATATGCTTAAAAAGAAGATTTATTACAATAAGGAAATGAATACGGAAAATATGATTAACTTATCAATGGATATGTTTAATTTAATGAACTACTATTGCGAAGCATATAATATAAATATTAGTGACATTTTGGATAAAAACATTGCCAAATTAAAAGCCAGATATTCGGAAAAATTCTCATCTGATAGAGCTATTAATAGAGATTTAGAAACTGAAAGAACAATTTTAGAAGGAGGTAAATAATATGACTTACGGAGAATATCACGCAAAACATCCAGAACACATAGATATAACAAGAACCAGCTATTCCGAATACTTATTAGCTAAATTTGAATCTATTACAAATTATCTTCGTAGAGAAATACCAGATTTTCAAAGTCGTTGTGATTTTGAAGGCAAAGTTTCTTTCTTATTAGACGATATTGCCCAAAATATGGAAACCTTTATAGACACCATTGAAAAAAGGTAATTGAAAAAAACTGAAAATCTTTTTGAATATTCAGTTTTTTTTCGTATCTTTGTCTTACTAAATCAAATAAATATATGAAATTTTTCTCACTCAACAAAACTCCCCTTTCAAACAGGGTATTCGCTGGCGTAAAATACGAAGAAGGCTCATTTAAGTCTGTTTTAGCTAAGTTGATGTCAACATTTGGTTATAAAACATCTTCAGATGTATTTACAGATGATGATAAAAACTTAACAATTGACGTTTTTGCTGACGGTGAAATTTGTCCTATATTTAGAAAACGTGTTCGTGATGAACATGTATTCATTATGGCAGACGGACACAAATCGGATGAAATAATGAAACTACTTTTAACAGTAGACGCGGCTAAACGTGCCGGTGCAAAGAAAATTACAGTTATTTATCCATACGCACCTTACTCAAGGCAAGATAAAAACGATCATGTTCGCTCTTCTATCGGTGCAAAATTATTGGCTGATATACTTCAAGTAGCCGGTGTCACACGTATTATAACAATTGAAATGCACTCACCCGCTATTCAAGGTTTCTATAACATACCTGTTATTCACTTGAATGGTAATATAATTTTTAAAGAGTATGCTAGGGCAATGGGATTAGTTGATGTGACTGTTTGTTCACCTGACCATGGTGCAATTAAGCGTAATTCCGACCTTGCTAAATACTTCCCAGAAGCATTAGCAGCAGTTATTGATAAGAAACGCAAAAAGCCAAATGAAGTTGCTTCTATGGTAATTACAGGTGAAGAAAATGTAGTTGGTAGAAATGTAGTTTGTGTCGATGATATGGGTGATACATTAGGCACTCTTGCTAAAGCTTCAGCATTAGTAATGAGTAAAGGTGCATTATCTTTTAGAGCATTCTTAACACATCCAGTATTAAGCGGTAAAGCTTTAGAAACTTTATTCGGTTCAACAATATCAGAATTGATTGTAAGCGATACAATTCCTTCTGTTTATGAGAAAAAAGAACGGTATGAAAATATGTTGCTTAATAAGGCAAAAGAAATTGCTGTGAGACAACATTTATATCCTGATGAACATTATCCAGAAATACTAGCTGAAGTTAGGGCAAAACATCCTAAATTTACTATTGTATCTTGCGATAACTTATTGATTAATTGTGTTAATCGTGTGGTTAATAAGAAATCAATTAACGAATTAAACGCTCCTGAATAATGGTATATTTAGTTCTATTTAATAGTGGATTGTCTGTAGAAGACACAATTTCGGTTAGAGTAAAAGCTAATTCAACAGAAGAAGCTTTAGAAATAGCTTTAATCGAAAATATAGAATATAGCGGGTGGAATAAATATGTTAAGAACGCATGACGGAAGTTTAATACTAAAATCTAACGAAGCCCTCGTAGTTACTACAAATACACAGGGTAGACACGGAAAAGGGAATGCTCTTGTGGGAATGAAATATGGTGCTATATATGGTAAAGCACAAGGTCCGATGGGTAGATGTTATGGTATTATCACAAAAGACTTGACTAAAAAGAAGCATCCGAGTATATCGAAGCAATTTATAATTCATCAAATCGGTGATTTTTATGAGTTTGCAAGGAGATATTGGAATGTAGATTTTATAGTTCCATATTCAGGTGGAGCGGATAAAGTTAATTTAAATGCTTATACAAATGTAGAAATAGCAGAAATGTTTTCAACTTTTGAAATACCTGATAATATATTATTTGAAATTGAATTCAGCAAATTAATAAAAATAAAATAAAAAATGAGATTACATAGAAGTCAAACAGAAATGATGATAGGCGGTGTTTGCGGTGGTATTGCCGAAAACTTAGAAATAGACCCATCAATAGTTAGAATAATAGCAGTTATCTTGCTATTAGCCGGTATAGGGTTATTACCATATATCATAATGTGGATTGTATTACCTTCAGAGATATAATATGAAAAAGATAAATAGTGAAGTTCCAGCAGAATTAATAGCTTCTTTTAAAGAAGACACTACCTTATTGGGTAAGTTTGTAAAGTTTGCATTAGAAGCTAATGAAGCAAACTTTAAAGACATATTTGGCGACGATAGAGGTTCAAAACTTTATCATAATCAATTTTTAGCAAACCATAATAGGGATATGTCAAAATTTATTAATCATTTAGCAGATGTGGATAAACATTTGATGTTTTACCATATAATTTATAAAGCATAATGCAGATATTTACGGCAAGTCGTTTATCAAATGGAAACGGATTATTCCCGGTTGAATTAAGAATTGATGATTATTCACTTCAGGTGGTTAAACCAGGCTTAATAAAAGCTAATGTTAAAGTTTTTAAATATAACAAAATAACCTCATTAGAGGTTATTTCCCCATTTATAGGCTTTAGTAAGATAGTTATTTCTGCATATAATTTCGATAAAATTATTGTAGAAGGATTTGAACGTGCTGAAGCAGAAGAAGCAGTTAGGATTATTGAAACAAAAATGAGATAATATGACAGTTTATGTAGTGACGAATACCGAATTAGGTTGGGATTGCGTATGTGCAGTCTATACAAATATAGAAGCAGCCGAAAAATATAAAAATGGTGATAAAAATGGTGAGGATATAATTATAATCACAAAAATGGACTTAGAAGATAAATTCGAAGATGAAGATGAATAAAGTAGAAGTAAGTGCCGAAAACTTTCAAAAACAATTGGCGATAACTAATCTCATAGAAATTGGTTCATTTAAAATGGATGGTAAAATATGAAACAAGAAATATTTAATTACCTAATTAATTTAGGTTTTAAACCTCGTTTAGTAGAAGAACATGGCAATCGTGTTGATACACAGGAGCATTTTCATATGCATCATAAAACAGAACCGATTGATGTTCAAGGTAGATTTGAAGAGCCTGATGAATATGCTAATTTTTATTGTGAAATTCGACTAATAGGTAGAAAGCATATTGAAGATTATGCAGAGGTGTATTACACTAAAATAGAAGAAGAATTAGATGATGAATTCAAATCATTTGAAGAAATAAAAGAAGACTTTGAACAAGTATTCCGTAATTGGGATTTAAAATTAATATAATGAAAGAAATTATATTTATACGCCACGCAGAAAGTATTGCCAATGCCGGTGGTAGAACTACTGATATTGCATCTATTACTTTATCCGAAAGAGGTATTCAGCAAGCTATTAATTTAGCAGAATCTTTTACTATGACGATTTACAATATTTTATTACCCTTTTCAAGATTTTTCTTACTACATAAAGGACGTAAATTAGTATAATGATTTAATCTAATAATATCATCTTTTGTGATTGCATTAGAAATAGGTTCTATATGATCAATTTGCCACGTCTCATTATAATTTCCGGTATATACACCTTGATTATATAGTGTCATCCATGATTCAAATTGATTTTCTATATAAAATTTAAAATCAGTATAACTACAGCCTAATATATTTTCTGTTCTACTATTTTTTTTAAAGCCAATACTTTTAAAACCATTATATATTAGCCATCTTATATTACATGATAATTTGAATAATGGATTTTTTCTCCGATCTCTCATAGATTTATTTACCTTATGCTTATTTTCCTGTCTATATTTTCTACCTCTTTCTTTTTCCTTTTTAATATTATTAATATAATATTCTTTACTTTTGACTTTTAATTTTTCTTTATTTTCTTCTCTATATTTTTTCTTATATTCTTTTTCTTTTTCAATGTTATCAGCACGATATTTTTTACCTAATATCTTTTTATATTCTTTGTGGCATATTATACAATTATTTCTATATCCATCTTTACTATCTTTTCTTATAGGAAATTCACTTTTTCATTATCCTTATTTTTATCTTTTTCATCTACTAAATAGATATACCTACCGCTTGGTGTTTTATCATATTTAATTAATCCTTTTTTAACCCAATTTCCTAATGTTTCACGGCATATGCCATAATGTTTCATTACATCCTTTGCTTTCATTTTCATATTATATATATTAAAATAATTTTTTATATTTTCGTATATTTTCGTATATTTTTGTTTTTCTCAAACAATTTTCGTATATTTACATTATGAAGAAGTTATGTATCATAACCTCAGGTAGAGGTCCAATTGAATGCACTAGAGTTGTTGCCAAAGTGCAAGAACTTATGATGAAACAAGCTAGAAAAACTGGTATGACTATATCGGTTCTTGATTCTATTAAAGGTGATTTAAAAGGAACTTTACTATCTTCTACTCTTTTAGTTGAAGGCGAATTAACTGACTTTGAAAAAGAATGGTCTGGATCTATTCAATGGATTTCAAAAAGTCCTTACCGCCCAATGAATCGTAGAAAAAATTGGTTTATAGGTGTTAGTTTTTTTGATATAAAAGATTCTTTAAAGTTTAATTTAAAAGATGTTGAAATTACTACGGCACGCAGTAGCGGTCCCGGTGGGCAGTCGGTGAATACGACCAATAGTGCGGTTCGAGCTAAACATGTTCCAACAGGAGTTCAAATATTCGCACAAGATACCCGTTCTATGTTAGAGAATAAGTCTTTAGCTTTAAAAAGGTTGGAAGAAAAAGTGTTAGCCACACAAACACAAATGTTGGTGGAGCAGCAGCAAGAACAATGGCAAGAGCATAATTGCCTTGAAAGGGGGAACCCTATAAAAATAATAAATCAAAAGTTATGATTAAGCATTTACAAACTATTCAAACCATATTAATCATTTTATTATTCGGAGTTATATTTATGATGGATAATAAGTATGTTAGTAAAAGTGAAATGAGATATGAAGATTCAGTGTATTTTACACACAAGGATTCTACATATTATCAACCAATACTCGATTCGTTAGAAGGTGAAGTATTCATTAAAACTATTGACATAGGTAGATATGAAGTAGCAATTGATTATCTTGATCCAGCATGTAAGAAACAATTTGAATCTAATTGTAGGGAATAAAAACAAAAAAAAACTTTCATATATATAGTATATGAAAGTTTTTTGTATAGATATATCACAGGACGAAAAGTTCTTTATTCCACTTAATTTAGACGCAAATACAAGCGTTAAAGGATTGACTTTGAATAAACTATATGAAGTATCATGGATAGACAATAGATGGTATGAAATCGTCAATGACGATGATATTAAAACTTTTTATGACAAAGCTAGGTTTATAAACTTAGCTCAATGGAGAGAAAAGCAAATTGATTCTATCCTGGAGGATTAAGTTTAAATGAAAATTTATTGATATAATCAATATCTTCTTGTTTATCTGGTTTATAAATACAACATAAAGTTAAATCACTAAACCACTCATTACCTTTTGCATAATATTTTAATTCATATCCAGATAATTTATTTTTTAAAAACTTATAATTTATTCTAGACCTTTTATTCATATGTTTAGAACTAACTTCTTCCATATCCATATTAGCATGTTTAATTAAAAGTATTTCTGGATTTTTCTTTGAAATAAAATCTAATGTTATATTAGTGACTATTTGTAGCAAATCTAATAAATTCTTAGTGGTTAAACCTATTTCTATAAATAAAGGTCTACCTTTTTCATCTTTTATTCCATAATCTCTGTACCAAACTAGTATTTCATCTTCTTCATTTTTAATATATTTAGTTAATCTTTCTTGGTGAAATTTAACTACAAATGTTTTACCTATAAACTTAAAAGTATAATCAACTACCCAGTCTTCCTCGTTAATTTTCCAATTAACATTAGTAGTTCTGTTAAAATCTAATTCTTCAAATAATTTTATATATCTCATATATCTACGGTTATTTTAAATTCTAAATCAAAAGAAGTAAAATCTGTTACCTCTATATTTTTAATCCTAATATTAGGATAAACTTGTTGCATAACTTTACTTATGATTGGTTTAATATTATTTTGTAAATCTGGATTATTAATATCTAATTTAGAACCACTAGACAATTTCTCATGAACTTGTTTAATCGCAGTAGTTATATCTACATCTACCGCTCTATGTGTGTTGCTAGAATATACATCGGTTATAGGGTTTCTCCATTTAAATATATTTTTCTTTGATATACTTATAATTACTTTTTTAAAATCAAAATAATCTTTTGTAGTTTTAACATTACCGCTAATGTTTACAAAGTTTTTTAAATAATCAATATCTTCTATATTGGTAACTAATTTAGTGAATTTTTCTATTTTATCAAAATCCCTATAAAAATTATATAATGTTTGGTATTTATTTGATTTTGTAGCAGGGTGTATATTTTTTTCACCATAATTATAATCTAATTCAAAATTAATCTCTAAATTACTACCAAAATCAGTAGCTTCAATTGATTTTAAGTCATTAAGATTTAATTTCTTAAATGTTTCTATATGTGGTTCAAATTTAGCTTTATTTTTCTTAAAATCTTCTTTAATTCTCTTAAAGTTATTAATTACATATCCTCTAAAATTATCTAATAATTCTTTTAATTTTCTGCCATTATCAGTTAAAGTAGCTTTAGAAATTGATTTTTCCGGATCATTTGTTCCATAAAAATCTATATAAGTATGTTTTGGATTTTTAGTTTTAATTGTTTTGGTATTATTATCATCAGTATCATATTTACTTATATTACCTAAATTAGTATTATTTTTAATTATATCACCTACTCTGAAGTTTCTTCTCATAATTGACATAGAATCACCATCATAAAATAATAATTTAGCTATTTCATCAAAAGATTTTTTACGGTATTCCTCTATATTTATAAATTCATGGTCATCATCAAAATAGATATTATCATTACCATCATTATATTTTTCAGATATTCTTGACTCAAAATCATCAGTATCCATTATAGAATATATTCTACCACTATATTTAGTCTTTTTTGCATCTTCTTCATCTTCATCTTCCTCATCATCATTATCATCAGTATATGTAATACCAATATATTTCTGTTCGCCTATACTATAAACTATATGTTCATTATCTTTACCATAAGTTTTTTCTAAAAAGTCAAACCATTTATCCATATCAACAGTTCTTGATTCATTATCAATAAATGCACCTCTAATTGGTAAAGTTCTTAAGTCGTCTCTATCTTTAAACTCATCCATATTATATTTAAAATTAAATGATTCTAAATTTAATTGTTTCGTTAAATAATTTGGTATATTATCTATTTGTATATAGCCTTTATATACTTTATCTGTATGTTTATTTACATAAACTACTTTTATTTCTTCTGTATCATAATTTATATCATTTGGAAATACTTGCAACGCAGAATCAAATCCGTATTTTACATTATTATCTTCAAATCCTAATTTATCTAAAAGTTTTTTAACCTTTATATCTATTTTAGTTTTATCCGGTTCTTTTTTTACAATTGGATTTCTACCTAAACCAATTACGGTATAGTCAAATTCAAATTTATCTATATCATTTATATCCGAATCTAATAAAAGATAATAATCTCTATCACTGTATCTTTTATCTTCAAAATTATCTTCAATATAGCTTTTCTTTTCATTATCAGTTAAATCATACCATGATTTTAATCCATAAAATTCACCATCTGGATATTGTCCTCTATCACCGGAAGAATTAGATATACCTTCACCTACATTAATTAAATGTATCATATAATCTTTAAAATCATCGGAATCGCTAATTCTAAAATTACGAGAATCGGCTTCTCTATTTTTAAATAATGTAAAGAAATCTTCAAAAGGAGTTCCTTCTACTGGATATTTTTTACCATATATTTCTAAATAAGGTTCTACTTCTTTATCTAAAATTTTTTTAATTCTATCAGGATCATTTTTAATAATAGCCATCATCAAATAAGAAGCTAGTTGATTTATATTAGCATTTATAAAATCCGTTTTTAGATAAGTTATATTCATAAACTTCATAAATGATTCCTCAATTGCCAAACATTCTATTTCTTCTATTATTTCTGATTCTGTAAATTCTATATTTGTTAACGACTTATCAAATTCTTTAGTTTTAACATCAAACATATTGTGTAATATATCATGGATTAAATTATTCTCTATTTGTTTAAATGATTCAAACCCAGGTATATCAGTTCCAGATATACCAGAATTACCACTAGTTTGAGTATTAATTACACGATTTACTAATTCATAGGATTGTTTCATTAATGTATCTTCGTCAGCTAATTCGGATGTGTCACAATTAAGTAATTTAGCAATTTTTTCTTTATTATTTCTATACCACTCTAATACTACTGAATAGCCAATATATTGTCTAATTTTTTTAGATTGGGAAGACTCAAAAAACTTGGTATATTTATTTAAAAATTTCATATTTAATATATATTAAAAAATAAAAAATAAATGGAAGATAAATTATTAAATTTTGAAGAATTTCTTTTAGAAAAAGCTAAACCTTCTGCTGGCTTAACTAAAAAAGAAAAATCCGCTGTTGTCAAAAAAGCTAGAGCTGGAAAAGATATAGGTAAAAAAGGCAAAGGTTTTGCGAAAATAGTTAAAAAAGCTAAAGAATCCGGAGCTGATAATCCAGAAGCAGTTGCGGCGGCGGCAATGTGGAAAAATATAAAGAGATAATATGAAATATATCAATACTTACAAATTATACGAAAATAGAGTGACTGGCACAATAGGACCAGCTCCATTAAGAGAACATTATATCTCATATAATTTACAACCAGCAGGAACTTTATCGCCAAATGGTAGGTTTACTTTTGACGAAACTTTTTATAAAGAAAATGAAAATATAGGTATTCCTAAACAATTTTTTATTGAGTTGGTTAATTATATTAAAGGTAATAATTTATAATTTCAAATTATAATATATACTATAATAAAAATAAAATAAAATTATGAAAAAAATACTTGGTTGGTTCCAATATAACGAGAACAAAGAAGAAGATATGAAAGATGAAAAAGACGAGGAATGCAAAACATGTAAATGTGATCCTTGTGAGTGTGAAGAAAAAGATGAATCATTTGATGAGGAATTTGATTACGATACATTATCATTAGAAGAAAAGAAAAAATTACCAGCAGCTTTGCAAGCTTATATTGATAAGAAGAAAGGTAAAAAAGGTAAGAAAGATGATGATAAAGATGAGAAAGGCAAAAAAGGTGATAAGCCTGATTTTTTAGATATAGATAAAGATGGTGATAAAAAAGAGTCTATGAAAAAAGCAGCAAAAGACGCTAAAAAGAAATAAATAAATTAAAAATCCTTTGAAAATCTCAAAGGATTTTTTGTTTATTTAAAAATAAAGTTGTATATTTGCAGTATGAAAAATGATATAAACAAACTACAAAAATCTATACAAAGAAAAGAAGCAATTTCTCAGGGATTCTTTGATGGTAGATTTTCTAACAAAGTGGTTCCAAATAAGAAAGCTTTAAAGAGCAAAAAAATGGGCAGAAAAAAAGTTAATGTATCTGACTATTAATATACTAAAATAGCTCATATTTGATATAAATAAATGCGTTTAATCGCTAATCTTTTTAGAATTTAAACATATAAATTCTATGAAAAGTAGCAAAAAGAAACTAACCGCAGAAGAAATAGTAGAATTTTTCCAATCAAAACCCGTTTTCGATAAAAGCGAAACCGATTCATCAATCTTATATGGTTGGCCCTCAACCAGAAATGGCTTATACACTATTAGTGATATATATAAGTATTTTGAAGCTAAAGGCTTCACAGCTAAAGCTGTGGACGATTGCCTTTATACATATTTCCAGAAAGCAGATGCTTTCACATCCATGGGATCTAAATTAGAAAAAGGTAAAACACATAGGTTATCTTTATTGAGAGTTATGAATCATAATCCAGATTATAAACAAACTTTTGTTTATTATTTATATGATATAACTAAAGAGGAAGCTTATAGGCTAAAACGAGCTTATGAAGCAGAGAGTCTTGCCTTAATGGAAACGCAAATAACAAAGCGTAAAAGTTCTGTAAAACATAAATCTGCAACTCAAAAATTAAAAGAAGAAAAAAAGGCAAGAAAACCAAGAGCTAAGAAAACAGCTATAGTCGAGCCTAAAATAGAAATAGAATTAGTATAATATGAAAGTATATGTTTTAAGTGCCTCAACCGGATATTGGGATTCACACCAATATAAAATAATAAATATATTTGACTCAAATGAAAAAGCCTCTAATGAAAAAGAAAAGTTAGAAGCTGAAATGAGTTTGTTAAAAGATAAATATAACCACAAAGAAATAGAAAAATTAGATGATGAATTAGATGAGTATATAATTGACTTTAATTTAGAAAAATTACCATTACATCTAAAAGAGTTCTATATTTGGACGCATCAAACCAAAATTTACTATGATTTCATCATAAAAGAATTTGACGTAAAATAGTTATAAAAATGTTTGATAAAATCAAACATTTTTCGTATCTTTGATTTATAAAAATACTCTACTTATGTTCGTGAACATGGATAAGGCTTATAGCTTTACTAACAAAGCAGCAATGATTTTAGTTTTTAATCAAGGAAAAGTTCTTTCTGTTTCAAGAAAGAATGATCATACTAGGAAGGGGCTTCCGGGAGGCAAAGTTGACCCAGGTGAAACTTTCCTACAAGCTGCTATAAGAGAAGCAAAAGAAGAAACAGGACTTGATGTATTCGCATTAATTCCTATATTTAGCAGAATGGAACCCGGTGATATGGACTTTTTTGCTGTTGTATATTTAGCTCAATGGAAAGGCGAAATACATAAAACAGACGAAAAAGAAACTGGTATGGTAGAATGGGTAGAATGGGAAGAATTGGAAAACGGTCCATTTGGTGGTTATAACAAAGCTTTGCGCAAACATCTTACTGATAATGGTATTATATGATAGATTGTAGTTTTTGTGATGGTAAATGTAGTCATCTAATAGAAGAAAATAGATTATTTGCTTATCATGGCGAAGAAATAGCTATTGATAATCACTTTTACAAGTGTGATAAGTGTGGTGAAGAAGTCACTACTACTGAACTAGATGAAATTAATTTAAGACAAGTTTATCGTAAATATTGGGTAAATCATGTTGAAGAAGGTGTTTTATTTGATAATGTAATAACTGATTTAGATAAGCCAAAAACTATGGCTGAATATAAATATATGTTAGAACATTATTACATTTATAATACTGATGAATTGGAAATTATATTAAAAACTCTAACTTACGGCAGTGAATACTACCCAGAATTAGAAGAACCTTATAAACAAGCTTTTGAATCATTAAAACATTTAAAATAAATATGGCAATTAAAGTTAAAGCATTTATAGTAATGCGTGATGGTGGTGACGGTTCACAATCTTGTCAAATAGTTGGTAACAGACAAGAAGCTATTAAATCTCTTGGTTATTCTTCAGAAGAAGATATGAACAAAAGATGGTCTAACTGGTATGAAGATGGTGGATTTTCCGAAATTGAAATTGAACTTGAAGAAAAAGATGGCACATTTGTAATATCTAAAGGTGGATTTGCATCTACTGATGATATGGATGATTTAAATTAATTATATGAAAAAGAAATACGAAATGCATTAGGTATTAAAACCTAATGTATATGAATAATGAAATTTTAAATAAAACAACTGATTCTAGGACTTACAGACTTATTGTAAGAGAAATTAACTGGGTTGAAGATAGGCGTAATATGTGCTATGTATCTACCTACTCTAAAAGAGATAATAGAAACTGGAAAAACTACCGT